>Ga0164297_10002021_pt1 | contig 20538 bp, 17 predicted proteins | sample GEODES058metaG_FD_113539 | JGI IMG/M metagenome (GOLD analysis project Ga0164297, IMG submission 113539) | Dystrophic lake water microbial communities from Trout Bog Lake, Wisconsin, USA - GEODES058 metaG | ecosystem: Environmental > Aquatic > Freshwater > Lake | place: USA: Trout Bog Lake... | reverse complement strand
ATGCTCATAAGAATCAAAATAATTTTAATGCTATTTTTGTTCCTGCACAACTTAATGAGCGGATACCACTCTGATGCGAGATATCCCATCGTATCTGTATCATAGACTTTTGTCTACCCTCTCAAGCTCCAAATTTTAACTTGGTAGGGGGGAGTGTTCTTTTCTGTACTACTTTTTTGCTAATTCGAAATATTTTTATATTTTGGTGCGGAATCCGAGATATAAAGCTCTCGATCTTTTATTTTTATGCAAATACATGATCGAGAGCTTTATCATAAAAGATGTTTTGTGAATCTCTAAGGTCCAGTCACGCAATTATTAATATCTATTCTACTGCATGCATTCGTAGCTGCCCTGCATGCATTCGTAGCTGCCCTGCATGCATTCGTAGCTGCACTGCATGCATCCGTAGCTGCACTTACTAATCCAGTACCTACACGATTTACTCCAGCAACCGCATAATGTCCTGTTGTACTTAAAGCAGCATTTACACAGCCTACTGCATTGTATAACGGTTCAGCTAACTGATGCGAATTATTTCCTTGATGTTGATCACTTTCTTTTGCCTGTGAGCCGTTTCGAGATTGTTCACGAGCTAAGCTTCTTGCATCGGGGTGGGGTTCCACTGGAGTAGATGTATCGTCTTCTAATGACTCATTTATAAAATCTACTGTATTCTCAAGGTTATGATGACAGTGGTCTTTCTTTTGACATAGCTTGAAACGAAAGAATTTTTTATTTTCAGCAAAAGAATTATTTACAACAGAATCATTTCTTCTGCTTTCGTCTGAAATTTTTTCATTTCTGTCACGGTAACTCTTATTTTCCGTAAAGTCATCTGTATGTACCACTGCTTTAGTAGATGAAACACTTTCATTGCTAGATTTATCTGATCCATTAGATTCTGTCCGCACGATCCGTCTGATTGGTTGTTCGTCTATTTTAATAGGTTCATCCTTTTTGAAATGTTGTTCTTCATCTTGACCTTGTTTATCCTCCTCTTTTGGTTCAGCTACATCGGAATGTTTACAGCAATTAGCACCCAAAAATATAGCGGCAGCACCTCCTATGAATGCACTCTCTTTTAGAATCTTGTGATGCATAGCATTTGCAGAATAACACTGAAAGAACAAGAAACTTATTAGCATAAAAAAATTTATTTTTTTCATAACTAACATTGATGCAACTTCCGTACGCATACAAAAAAAGAATAAAAAATATATGTATCAACAATTTTATATAGAATATAAAAATTTTTAGACAATCATCTGTAAACTATTTTTTCTAAAACAAACACAAATTTCTTAAAATCACAAAGACTAATGTTTTTATGTTAAAAATTTTAAAAGACGCATAGACATTAAAATAGATCGCTATTTTTTCAATAACTTAAAAAATAAACAGATGACAAATAATGTGATAATTAAAAAAGACCTGCGTCTTAATTGAATCATCACCCTGATTTTTATATTGAAAAAATATTTTTATTATTTAGCTAAAATTTATCAGAAAAAAATAATTAATTATTAATCCTAATTCTTGATGCAAGCTCGAAGATCCATACGTACAAAATAAATAATTTAAAAAAGACACATATAAGAGAAGACAACCAAGAACAAAAAATACAAAAAAAAATAGTTTATTATTAATTTTTGATGAGAAAAGAATGTAATAAATATTATATATTTGTAATTTTTTAATTGATTTTAATTAGTATAATATTTGAGAATAAATATTTTTTATGATCAGAGAATCAACAGTTATTAATACACGAGCATTGCACTCGTGAGACTAAATAGATTCGTATACTCTTCATAATCTCTGTAAGTCAATAGATATAAAAAGTATTGTTAATATAGTTTTTTGAGATGACCACATTAAAATAATGAACCAAGCATTAAGATAGATATTCAAGATAGTTTTAGAATAAACAATTAGTATATTGACACTTATTTGTTTCTGAAATAAACTCATTGTATCAAATAAAAAAATAATACAAGCCTCAAATCGATCAAAACAAGAACATAAAGATCGATCGAATCTAAGTGATTGCTCCTGAAATCAGAAAAAAAAGCATTTAATAAGAAGAGTCGGCATTTCAATGGCTAGAAAAGACAAAAACCCGTGGTCTAATCCCATGGCCAGATTAACAGCCAGTAGCAGAATAGAACCAAATCGCCCATCCAGATATCAAGAAATCAAAAAAACTTCATAGAAAATTACACATACTTCAAAAACAAGATCCAAGTCAAAAAAACTTATTTGATCTCAAACTAAATTTTACTAATATATTTTATAACTTAAAACTGACTTGATAAGTTTCGAAAGAGATCAATAAAGCTTCTGGCATCTTTGGGCTTACTCAACCAATATCGGAGTTCTTTCGCAGTAGATTCATCTGACAATCTACCTCAGGACCAACCCTAGAAGAATGCATTTTCCAAGGCACCCAAAGAGACGTCAACAGCGCTTCTCCATCTCCGAACATCGAAACCCACCCAAGACACGCATCAGCCATTCAACCTATAAACCATAACGATGCTCGCCAAAAGTGTCCATTACTCAAAAAATCTCATTTCCCTACCTTAAGAAGATAAGCGCAAGAAAGTTTAACTATTTTTAGTGATATTTTGATTTTTGTCAGAACCAAATAACGCATAGGGTCAAATCGACTAATTTTTACGCAATCATAGATCTGCACCAGTTGGCAGACCACTAAAAGTGGGGTCATAGCGATAACCTTCGGCGAGAAGTTTTTCTCAGTATTTGAGAAAAGACTATAAAGCGCGTATTCTAGACACAGGCACTTATTCGATCTGCTCCCAATACTTCCGGTTAAGATCATGGATAAACGTATCTCGAGAACCGAGGTGAGTACAAAGAAAAACATACATCTATTACTTAACTCGCAATTCATCTAAGATGTGGTACTTCCTAGGAAATTTATTCAAAAAATACTTTTGCAAAAAAATCAGGTTCTCATTACAATGAAACCGTGAAGGAAACGAAAAGAACAGTTTCAAGGGAGGGTCTTGATTTTTGGAGAAAGTTCAACAGGGTGCTATTGCTCTTCACAAGTTTTCTTTTTTTGAATACCGCTTGGTCCATGGTCGAAGCAATCGAGGAGCAAAAAAAAGACGAAACAGCAAGTGCTGGTTTTCAGTTGTCTACTTGGAAGCAAGTGCTTAGCTTTTTATCATCACCGGATATCGCAAAAATCAAGCTCACGGGCAATGTTCCTCCCTTGATGTCTGAAGCGGCAGTGGAAATCTGTTCTCGTCAGCGCTTGTGTCTTACTCATAGGCATCTTCATGCTAGTTTTTTTTCCGGTATCAAAAACGGTTATTGTAAAAAAATTCAAGAACTAGATCTTTCTCATTCAACATTCAATCCTGATAGTCTGAAAGAACTTCCTGAGACCCTCGTTGAACTCTCAATAAATGACGTTCTAGCATGCAACGGAATGACGCTTGATGATAAGACTCTGTTTTTAACTAAGATTTTTGATGCTCTTTCACAGCTTAGAGGTTTAAAAAAGTTAAACTTGAGTACCCATCTGATGACAGATCATGTTACTGATCAACTCATTGAAATTGCTAGGAGCTTTGGAATTGCAATGCCAGATCTTCGATGGAATCTTCTGAGCGATGATGAAACACATGACATTTCTGAAATGCACATACCTGAACTCTATCCCTCCAGTGAGGAGGAGTACACCCTTGAATCTCAGTTTCAATAAAATCAGACCCCCATTTCTCAAATGAAAGAGCTTTTCCTGAAATACACCGCGGTCAATTAACTCAAGTAGATTTTAGAAGAAGCTTTTAAAAACTTTCTTCTATTCAGAGGAACTTTTTATGGTCTATCATCTTTTACTATTATTGAAACTAGAAAACGATTCAAAAGAGAAAACATCTTTTTTAATGTATAATCGCTCTTTTCGATAAGAGCAAAAAACACACTACCACACTTTTTTTTAACAATTAATTTCCAATTATCCTTATAAAAAAAACTGACAAAGAGATCCCAAAAGGAAAAAGCGTTCAAATTCATTGAGTATACAATTTTACAGGTTAACTCTAAGTAAGCACCTCTTAAGATGCTATTAAAATAACTGAAACCGACAAATCAACGATGATGATTTTTTGTTCTCAGACAAGGACCCATCATATCTATGCCTTTCATAGCTCATTGACACAAGCTTAACTTTTCATTGAAAATACTACAAGCACACCTCTTCTTTGAATAAGAAAATTCAAATAAGAATAATTTAATATGATTCAAGAAAATAAACTATTCAGATAAAGATTTTTTAAAAAAAAATATCTCTTGCAAATAAATTCTCAATAGAATATTTCATGAATCCATGAAAAATATAAAAAATACTCGTCTTATTCTGACTTTCAGAAAACAATTGATATTGTTGTTTTTTGTTGGTTTTCTTTTTTCGAATAACTCTTGGTCAATGATGCAAGAAACGAAAAAGCAAAAATCAGAAATACAAAACATGACTTATTATGAAAATGTTTGGAGAAAAATTATTAAATTTTTATCATCAAAAGATCTTCCAAAAGTATGGATGAGCATGATTAAATCACCTTCGATTTCCAATTTAGTACGCAATAGCTACTCAAATCGATCACTATCTATCACCAACATGAATATTGGTAATGCGTTTTTCTCTGGTGCAAAACATGGTTGCCTCCAAAGAATTAAAAAATTAGATCTTTCCAATTCAAAATTTAGCACTACTGATTTGGCACTACTACCCAAATCTCTTGTCGAATTATCACTCGATCACATAAGGAAAGAGAACGATACTGATTTTATGTCTAAAATTATATATTCTTTTTATAGACTTAAAAATTTAAAAAAAGTAAGCCTTGCCAACAATGCGATTACTGATAGCGAAATCAGTGATTTTATTTTTTTTATAATAAAAAATAAAATCAAAATTACAGATTTAAATCTAAGCGGTAATCATATTCGAGGCGATGGAGTATTGCAGATTGCTCAAATGAATGGAATTAAAAAATTAAATCTCAGTCGCAATAACATAGAAATAGCCGGATTTATGCAACTTCAACAAATGAAAGAGATTACAGATTTAGATCTCAGCTACAATCATATAGGAGATAGTGAAGTAGATTTTATTTCTAAAATAAGTAGCGTAAAAAGATTAAATCTTAACCATAACAGAATAACAGAAATAGGCGCAGAAAAAATTTCTGAAATGCCAGAAATTACGGAATTAAATCTCAGCAACAATCAAATCACGGACAATGGGTTAAGATTCCTTGCTCAGATGCAAGAGCTGACCCACTTGAATCTGAGCAACAATCAAATCACAAACGATAGCACGAATCTCATCTCTGAAATGAGAAATCGTGCGATCGAGATTCATTAGATAAAGGAGTCCGTCACAAACTCATCTCGGGTAAGAGGCCCCCAGGATAAGGGGGCCTACTTCCCACAGCACCGAACTTACGGATCTCGTATTCGGCTCTTCCCGTGAATTTAATCATTTCCCTACTGCAACGGTAATTTGTCCAACGACCGCATCTAAGCTATTGAATGAACTAGGCTTTTGGATAGCTTCTTTCAACAGCTTGAGTGCGAGACAAAAACTAGCTTCTCATCTGACTGCTTGGGTATGGCTCGTCGTAAACTCTCTCGTGAAAAAGTCATACTTTCAGCTTATCTAACGAGAGTCTTCCTTCTAGTCTCAGATTGGTGTTTGAGTTTCGGTCTCCTCTCACACATTCTATATCCTGAAATTTTGCCCTCAAATACGTCACCCTATCCTCATCGGCTCCTGGTTTTACGACTACTACGGGTTCATCGGAAAGCTCTTGCTCTTAGTTCCTCATCTCTGGGTCTCTGAAAAATCATGCGTCGTAGTTACGATATCTCGAACACAACAGCTCTTCTCCGTGTAAGCACAGCAACTCAATCTCTGCCTACCCACCTCTACTCTGTGACGCAAAGAATTTTAGACCTTCATCATCACTACTCAACCCCAGAGTTGTTCACTTTCGTTTGGGCTTATTGGTCTTCCATCCTTTCAGGCTCGGAACTTGCATTTCACGAGCTAGTTGAGCATATCAAGCGCATGAGAGAATTCAACCTCGAGCATACGAAGTTGTCTGACTTGCAAGATCCTCAAAAAATAGCCAAAGCTTTAAATACTCACTTGACTTCAAGTTAGGACTCTTCTGCGTTAAAAACGGATCTCCAAGAATCTTGTCTCATAGAATGAGTCATCTTTATTGAGGAAATACCAAGTCCCCTATGAAAAAAATTTCAATGGATACCAAAACTAGTTAACCGTAATTTTTTATGTAAATTTCCTATTTTGTCATAAAAATACTTTATAGAGCGGAAGAACCGATAACCTTCCCAGGCGTTCCTTTTGCCCTCTTGATCATCCATTGCAGTATTACTTTTCTACCCTTCAGATGCAAAAAGAAAGTACCTCGAGCAAATATATTCAACTAAATGTAGTTAAAATCTAATTTAAGAAAATTGCATCATAACGATTAGATTTTTTTGAAAAATATATCTTGCAAATAAATCTTAAATAGAGTAGCAACTAGATTCATTAAAAAAAGTAAAAATACTTGCTTTATTCTGACATTCAAAAAAAATTAATATTATTACTATTCATTGATTGTCTTTTTTCCCATACTTCTTGCTCAGTGACGGACGCTGATCTAATGCAACTTTCTCAAATACAAGAAGTGAAGGACTTAGATCTCAGCAACACTCAAATCACAGACACTGGCGTGATCCACCTTTCTCAAGTGCAAGAATTGACATACCTGATTTAAGTGTTGCTGAGTCGTATCATCAAATCACGCGTACCCCCTAGGAAATTGTCCTTGCAAACGAAAAACACGCCAAGTAGAATGATACGATATAAGATGTGTTTTTTAGAATGTCCTCGTTGCCTTAAAATTCAAAAACTTTGTGTGTGTGAGGGAGTCCAACCTCAGACAAGCCTGCTTCGGATCCTCATCTTGCAACATCCGCAAGAAATGGACAAAGCCTTAGGCACCGCACGTCTTGCTCACTTGGCCCTTGCCTCTTCTAAAATTCAAGTAGGACTCTCCTGGCCAAACTTAAAGGCAGCTCTCCAAGAATCTGCCAATACCTCGGAATGGGCCGTTCTTTATTTGGGAAATACAAAATCCCCCCCTAGTGAAAAAATCTTTCAGTGGATACCTAAACCAGGAAAACAAGAACCTACCAAAATCGAGGGACTCGTTGTGCTTGACGGAACCTGGAGCCAAGCAAAAACCCTTTGGTGGAGAAACCCATGGCTACTGAAACTCCACCGAGCCATCCTCAACCCCAAATACCCTTCACTTTATCAAAACCTGCGTAGACAACCCAGAAAACCCTGTCTCTCTACCATCGAATCCATCGCTTACAGCCTAACAGCGCTAGGCGAACCCCCAAAAATACCAACTTATCTGCTTGAGGTATTCCAAAAACTTCTGAAAGCTTCTAAGACTTCTGCGTCTTACGAAGCAAATCCATAGCAGCTTTCAACCGTTGATCTGTCCCGGTATGTCCTCCACCCGGTCGAGGGCCACGATTCATGTGTACCATCATCTGCTGCATGCGAGCTAAAGCCTCCCCCATGTCCTTAGATCCTGGAAAAGCCATCTGAAGCATCTGCATACTTGCTTGCTTGAGTTTCAAAAAAACCACAACATTCACTGCAGTCAAAATCAAAACAAACACCCAACTTAAAATCGTCCAAAAAAACATAAACACCTTCTCATCGAATGAATTAAACTTGCGCGCATTCTAGCATCATTTATCAGAAGAACACCACTTTAAAAGCACCTCTCCCAACTCAACACATTGTCCTTCTTGCACGAAAACAGCCTCAATCCTTCCCGCACAAGGCGCCTGCATCCAAAACTCCATTTTCATGGCTTCCATAAGCACCAACGGATCTCCTTCAACTACCTCTTGTCCGGGCTTTACCCAAACTTTACGAATGCTGCCAGGCAAAGAGGCCACTATTTGATCCGAGAGCACCTGTCTCTCTGATTCAACCTCGGAAACCCATGCTGCCGACCAAGTATAACCTTGGCAACTGACCACCACTCGTGAATTGCCTTCCTGGACCTTCCAACGACGGCGTCTACCATCTGCACTCTCTCCCACCAACCACCCTCCGGGGCGCAATTCAATCTTCCAAGTGCTTTCAGAAGGAAGGGTAAACGAAACTCCTTGGACCTGGACGCTTCTCAAACAAACCTTCTTGATTCAGAATGAAACCAAGGAGAGGGGTTTTTTGAAAAAACTTCAGGCTTCTGAGTGGGAAAAGAGCAGAGTAATTCAAGATCTTCTTTTTGAGGCAAAATCTCAGTGTAGGAAAACTCATCCAAAAAAGAAGTATGCACCCTACCCAATTGAACTTGAGGATCCTCCAATAAAACACGTAAATAATTTTGATTGGTTTTAATCCCCAAGAGTACGGTTTCCTCAAGGGCAAAGCGCAATCGCGCTAAAGCATGAGAACGGCTAGGCGCATGCACAATGATCTTCGCTAAGAGTGAATCAAAACGAGCATCTATGCGCTGGCCGCATTCCACACCGCTTTCCACACGAATACCCGCTCCCGTAGGAAAACTCAGGACCTCAATAGATCCAGAAGTCGGAATAAAACCAGAACTAGCATCTTCAGCACAAAGCCTCACTTCGATAGCATGCCCCCTGGGTTGCACGGACTCCACCAGGAGCAAACTAGACAATGCCTGCGCCATTTGAAGTCCTACTAAATCCACACCACTCACTTGCTCCGTCACTGCATGCTCCACCTGAAGCCGGGTATTCATCTCTAGAAAATAGTACTGTTCCGATGCATCTACTAAAAATTCTAAAGTACCAACCCCCCGGTAGGCCATGGCTTGACCTATCTTTAACGAAGCGTCCAACAATAGTGCTCTGGTTTCTTCCCTGAGCGAGGATGCAGGAGCTTCTTCCCAAATTTTTTGATGCCTGCGCTGTAAAGAGCACTCACGCTCACCAAAATGCCATACCCCCCCCCTTCCATCCCCAAAAATCTGTACTTCTAAATGCCTCGCAGGCCTTAGCAGACGTTCCAAAAAAAAACTACTTTCTCCAAATGCCCAAGAAGCCTCAGTACTGGCACTTGCAGCAAGCCCTAAAAGATCTTCGTTGGAAGTTTCCACCCGACGAATCCCCCTACCTCCACCCCCTACGCATGCCTTCACTAATAAAGGATAGCCCAAACCCTGAGCAGCCTGAGAGAGATCTTCTCCTGGTCTCACCACCACAAAGGGTAAAACGGGAATACCAAGCTTTTGAACAAAAAGTTTCGCTTCCACTTTATCCGCCATCTTCCGAATCGTCTCAGAACGAGGCCCTATAAAACACAAGCACGCCTTCTCCACAGCTTCAGCAAATAAAAAAGACTCTGATAAAAAACCATAACCAGGATGGATATAAAATGCCCCACTTCGTTTGGCTGCCTTTAAAAGAGCATCGATCTCAAGGTAACTTGAAACCCGCTGAATCTCATCTGCATAAGTAACATGACGACTTTGCTCATCTCCTGGAGCCACCACTGCTACTGTTTGAAATCCCATTTCACGACAGGTTTGAAAAATACGGCAAGCAACCTCAGAACGATTGGCAACTAAAACTTTTCTCATGGAAGCAACCAAGAAGGTTTTTCTTTTTTTAAAAAACAATTAATTCCTTCAGTTGCTTCTGGAGAAACACGCAACTGAGCAAAAATATGAGCATAAGATGCTAAATCCTGCTGATCGAAAGATCTGAGTAAGGATTTTATCGCTTCTAAAGCACGAGGTCCTCCTTGTAAAAGATGCTGAATATACCCTTGAATCACTTCAGAAAGCTGATCCTGAGCAACCTCAGCATGAATTAAACCCATCTGAGAAGCACGTTTCGTATCAAAAGAAGCCCCGGTTAAAAACAACTCTCTCGCATGAGAAAGACCTATTTTAGCTAAGATAAAAGGTGCAATGCAGGCAGGGACAAGCCCTAATCTCACTTCACTGAAGGCAAATCGAGTCCCTTGTACCGCAATTGCGATGTCACAAACACTGAAAAGCCCAATACCACCCCCGAGCACGGCCCCATGAACGACGCCTAGCAGAGGTTTCGAGCACTGACTCATCTTCAAAAATAAGTCAGCAAAAAATCTTGTTTCTTGATGATTCGCTTGTTCTTCCAGATACCTTGCTTTTTGTATCCACTTCAAATCTACTCCCGCACAAAAAACTCTGCCTTCCCCTTGAAGGATGACCATACGGACCTGAGAGTCTGCCACCTGCACTTCAAAAACTTCACGCAATGCCTGAACCAACGCCTGATTCAGAGCATTGCACTGATCAGGACGATTCAAAGTAATCCATAAAACCCCCTGGGCATCGAGGTTCTGCTTTAAAACAACCATTCTGGGATTCTATGACTTTTTTTGTATTCAGACAAGCAAGCTTGACAGAGCACAAAAATGAGATTTAGATAGCAGCAGACTCATGGTAATACACTCACAAGTCAAAACCCATTCTCCAGAATTTCAAAAAAGAAAAAAATTTCATCGTCAATTAGCACAAGAACTTCAAGAAAAACTTGTGCTAGTAGCGCAAGGTGGGCCTGGACGAAAAAAACATGAAAAAAATCAAAAACTTTTCGTTCGAAAACGCATTGAACTACTCATAGATCCTGGAAGCTCCTTTTTAGAGCTTTCTGCTTTAGCCTCTTGGAATTTATACAATCAAGCATCTCCTAGTGCTGGAATCATCACAGGAATCGGCACGGTGCATGGAAAAGAAACCATGATCATCGCAAACGATGCAACCTGCAAGGGGGGTGCTTATTTTCCCCTGACCCTAAAAAAACACCTCCGAGCACAAGAAATTGCTCAAGAGAACCATCTTCCTTGTTTATACCTAGTAGATTCAGCAGGGGCATTTTTACCCCTTCAATCGGAAGTATTTCCAGATCGAGAGCACTTCGGCAGAATTTTTTACCATCAAGCCCAAATGTCTGCTCAGGGCATTCCTCAAATTGCCATTGTCATGGGCTCTTGTACCGCAGGAGGCGCTTATATCCCAGCCCTGGCTGATGAAACTATAATAGTTGAAAATCAAGGGACGATTTTTTTAGGAGGTCCTCTTTTAGTACAAGCGGCTACAGGTGCGATCGTCAGTGAGGAAGAATTGGGAGGTGCTCGATTGCACACCCAGACTTCAGGGGTTGCGGACCATCTAGCAAAAAACGAAGCTCATGCCCTTGAAATGGCAAGGGAGATACTGGCCCATATCCCAAGAAAACCTCCCCTCTTAACGCCCGAGCGTTCATTAGAAGCCCCCCTGTACGATGCAGAAGAGATCTACGGCATTCTGCCTGAGGACTCGAAAATTCCTTTCGATGTCCACGAAATCATCGCTCGTTTGGTGGATGGAAGCCGGTTTCAACCTTTCAAGGCCAACTATGGTCAAACCATAGTGTGTGGTTTCACTCATGTCTGGGGTTATTCTTTGGGCATTGTAGCGAATAATGGAGTTCTCTTCAGCGAATCCGCATTAAAAGCAACTCACTTCATTGAACTTTGTTGTCAACGCAAGATCCCTCTATTGTTTTTACAAAATATCACAGGATTTATGGTAGGAAGAAAATACGAGGCTGGAGGGATTGCCAAAGATGGGGCTAAATTAGTCTCGGCAGTTGCCAATGCAGCCGTGCCCAAGATAACCATTATTATAGGGGGAAGTTTTGGAGCAGGAAACTATGGTATGTGTGGTAGAGCCTACCAACCTCGATTTTTATGGATGTGGCCTCACTCACGAATATCTGTCATGGGAGGGGATCAAGCAGCCTTTGTTTTGTCTCGAATCAAATCGCAACAACTGCAAGCACAGGGAAAAATTCTCACCCAAGAGACCATCGAACAATTAGAAACACCTATTCGTCTGCAATACGAAAGAGAATCAAGCGCTTATTACAGTACCGCTCATCTTTGGGACGACGGTATTTTAATGCCTTCAGAAACACGCCAGGTTCTAGCAAGAGCTCTGAGCACAGTCTCTTACGCTCCCATTCCAAAAACAGCCTGGGGAGTTTTACGCATGTAGTCAAATCATGAAATATCATAAGTCATATTTTTTAATTGACATATGGCTCAGCTTGCAGCAGAACTCTCCTAGTCATCTTTTTAGTAAACTTGGGGTTTGCTAGAAAATCATGATCTATACGGACAAAAAACCGGATAGAAAAAACGATAAACGCTTAGCACTCTAATCGGAGGTACAACAAATGAAGACAGTCAACGCACGTGAAATTTCTAATAGAACATGTCAAATCATTCGTCATGAGAGACGTTCTAGAGATCTTACGCAAATTCAAATGGCAGTAGAATTGGGTATTTCTCAGTCTGCATTGTCCAAAATTGAGAATTCAACCATGACACCCACGCTCATACCTTGGCTTAAGTTTTGCACGGTATTCAGTCTTCCGCCGAATCTTCCACTTGATGAGAAGCTTTACAAAAGCTGGAGTAAGGATATTGAAAAAAAGCAATCAAAAGCCAGCAAAAAAACTTCCAGAAATCATTTAAACAATTGAAATTATATTAATTTTAAGAGTACAAAATCTGGATAAGCAAAGGGCAAAAGCATCTTTTGCCCTTTGCTGTTTGTACAGAAATTTTACTCTATTTCGCAGTATCAGCTTGAGCATCCTTCTTTTGTTCCGGTAAACTAAAACCTGACGATGCAGGTTTCAAGTTAGCCTGACTCTCTTTTTTAGCTTCACATGAAGGACAATCTCCGCCTGGGCTACTTCCACCACCGCCCCCCTTTTCGCCTACCGTATTAGCAAAACTACTTGAAGACAAAACAACCGTGAGCCCTAACATAAAACAACTCAAATAATACTTCATAAGTTACTCCCTTATTAATTATTATCTATCTAAAGTTAAAAAAATTCAACTATCTTATTTTAATTAGTTTTTTTAAATTTTAGCTTTTAAGTGTGTCATACTTTACCTCAAAGAGAAGTTCTTAAAAACTTAAATCAACCCCTGCGGGCCTTATAATAGACATAAGGTCTTCAAAGACTTCACTTATTTCCTGATTCACTTTTTCGCCACCTGTACTTTCTACATTTTTAATTTCTCCATTATTCAAGTAAGATACGCGAATAGAACCTAATTTTGCTTCTGTAATCTCAATAGGTTTTGAATGTTCATTGTACTTAAAAGAAACTTGATGATTTTTTTCATCTAACATACTGATAATTCGACCATTACTATCTACAGCAAGACGAATCAATCTTCCATCTGAATTTTTTGCAAAAACTAAATTTCCACGATCATCATATTGAAAATCAGACCAAGTCCGTTTGCTAGGATTACTTTTTTGATGCTCCACGACTCGATCAATTTTATCTACTTTATCGTTATAATGCAACTGAGTCACTAAATCAGAAGTACTTTTCGAAATTAACCTGTTTTTATTATCATACCCAAAAACAGTTTCTTCGTTTCCTATACGAATGATAGTAGGTAACCCGTTTTGTTCACTATAAGTCGTTTCTGTTTTTTTATTGTCGACTATTTCAATTAGCTTCTGAGTCCATTCAGAACCATCGCTTTTTTTCTTTAAAAAATACTCGTATTTCTTTTTTGAAATTATTTTTCCTAATCTATTTTTTGAAACAACATCAGTAATATAATGACCCTGAGAAATATTTTTTAAATCATAAGAGTACTCTACAGAAGATTTATCTCTATTTTTTATAAAACGAACATTTTCGAGATTATCCATTCCGTAATATTCTATATTTAAAGTGTCATTTTTTTCATATTCTATTTGAGTCATATTATGTCTATTTTTTTTGTCATATTTAAACTGAAAGACATTATTTTTAACATCTTTACTGTATACTAATTCTTGCTGATCATTATATTTATATTGAACTTTTTGATTATCTTCTCCTTCAACTCTCTCTACTAATCCCTGTTTATTGAAAAATAAAAACATTTTTCTGTTAAAATTATCAATTATTTTGCTTAGGCTACCTTCTTTTGAATAAGTAAGACTAATATAGTTCTTATTTTTATCTGAAATACGTATCAATCGACCCTTAAGATCGTATTCTTCCGATTTACCAGAATCATAACTTCGAATGTAGCGATTATCGTCTTTAGTAATCGTTTGATATCCATATAACTTCGAGTAAAATTTCGCACCTTTAGGGACTGCATTTTCCTTGAGTTTTCCTTGAATTTTAAATCTTTCAAACTCATCATTTCGAAATAAAAAATCGTTATTTAACTTATTTTTATAATCCGATAAATTTGCTTGATTTCTTATAAACCCTGATTTTTTAGCGGCTTCTAAGATCTTATTAATTCCGTCTTCCATATCTGATTTTTTCATAGTAGTCGGAAGAAAAAGAATATTAGATCCTCCTCCAAATTCATGAGACAATATAGTGCCATCTGGAGGAAAAGTGAGATATACTTCATACTCATTGCCCCAGCCCCAACCAAATATTCCCTTAAACATGCTTTTTGAGTTATAAACTCTGTTTATTTTAGGTTCGAATCCACCAGAATAGGCAATGTCTAAATAACCTACAAAAAAATTACCATTTCGCAAACTAACACTTGCTTCTGAATTCAAATAAAATAAGAAAAAAAATAAAATAACAATTTTTTTAAAATTCATAAAATAATATTTCTTAACGAAAGACTTCATTAAACATCAATGTCTACCACTTTCATAATAACAAAAAACCCAACTATTTCTAATAAAATGATCACGAATATAATGATCCATCCTATGATGGTATTAAATAAGGGCGCCATAAATGTTGGATCTGTTATCTGAAATACAACACCTAAAATAGGAGGAATTGCCATAACAAACATTCCTTGATAGATTCCTTGTGCTGTCAAAGCTTTGATTTTATTTTCTACTTTGGTTCTTTCACGAATAGTTCCAACAATAGTATCAAAGGTTTCTGCCAAATTTCCACCAGTTTCTTTTAATATGTTAACAGAAGTCACAAACATTTCTACATCTTCTGCAGGTATTCTTTTGGCTAAATTAGAAAATGCATCCTCTAAAGAAACACCCAGCTTATTTTCGTTAAGAATTAAAGAAAACTCCTCCTGAATCGGATCTGGCAATTCTTGAACAACCAATCCTAAGGATTGAACAATAGAAAGACCTGATTTTAATCCATTAGACATCAAACCCAATGCGTCCACCATTTGATTAACGAATAACCCAACACGCCTTTGATACATCCAGTTGACAAAAGGTCGAGGAATTCTCCAGCCCACCACAGAAATAATCAAACCAAAAACAATACCAGGCAAAAGTTTAGGTAAAAATATTAAAAAAACAAGAGATCCCAATCCAAAGCTAATAGAAAAAAGCAGTATAAGAACTTGCTGCGGATTAACCTCGATAAACATCATGTTTAATTTTTCAACGACATAGTCGCGAGTTCCCAAAGATTGAAATCGAATCCAATCTAAAAATCTTTCAGTATAAGAATAAACAAAAATAAAAACGGCTATTCCAAATCCTAAAATACCTAATATTTTGTAGAACATCCTAGAACCTTTAAGCTTTTACAGAAAAAAGATTTCGTGATATTTTCATTCCTTTGGCTTCCATTTCTTCAACAAATTTAGGAATAAATCCTGTTGGAACAAAACGTCCTATAATTTTTCTTTTTTTATCTAATCCTTCTTGCTTGTAAAGAAAAATATCCTGCAAGCTAATGACTTCTCCTTGCATACCTACTACTTCTGTAATATAAGTAACTTTTCTGCTTCCATCCGACAAACGCGATTGCTGAATAATGACTCCTACTGCAGAAGCAATATTTTCTTTAATTGCTCGAGCAGGTAATCCTAAACCTGCCATCATTACTAAGGTTTCAAGTCTTGAGATACATTCCCTGGGATTATTAGAATGTAAAGTAGTCAAAGATCCTGAATGTCCTGTGTTCATAGCTTGAAGCATATCTAAAGCTTCTCCTCCTCGACATTCTCCTACTACGATCCTATCAGGACGCATTCTCAAGCAACATTTAATCAAATCACGAATGCTAACTTCACCCTCTCCTTCTATATTTTTTGGACGAGTTTCTAATCGAACAACATGCTCTTGGCCTAATTGCAATTCGGCAGAATCTTCTACTGTAATAATACGCTCAGATACAGGAATAAAGTTAGATAAAACATTCAATAAAGTAGTCTTACCGGATCCAGTTCCTCCCGATACCACAATATTTAATTTGGCCTCTACACAGCATCTTAAAAAATCAGCAATTTCCTCTGTCATAGATCCATAGCTGATTAAATCTTTGTATTCAATTCTTTTTTTAGGAAATTTCCTAATGGTAATAGTAGGCCCCCTTAAAGCAAGAGGAGGAATAATAACATGCACTCGAGAACCATCTTGTAATCTTGCATCTACATAAGGAACTTTTTCATCTACCCGACGACCTAAAGGAGTGACAATTCTTTCAATAACATTCATCATTTGTTGTTCACTTGAAAAGTTAACTTTAGAAATTTCAGGTTTTCCTGATTTTTCTACATAAATTTGATTACGAGCATTTACCATAATTTCTGTTACAGAGTCATCTGTCAGTAAATCCTCTAAAGGCCCCAAACCTAAAGCTTCATCCAAAATCTCTTTAATGATTTGAGATTTCAGCTCTCGAGTACTCAAAAGAGCGCTCGTATCTTCTGTGTTTAAAATATCGATAATTCCTTTTTGAGTTCGCTCCCTTAAGATCAGAATCTGTTTTTGATCTTTGCTGTCAGTATTCATCTTCTTAAGATCCATTTGTTCCACTAATGTTTTATGAATGCGCAATTTCATCGATGTCCAAGGATCTAGTGATGCCTCGTAACTTCGTTCGCCTGGACTTTTCGCATCTTTAGAAACATCTTTAATTCCAGCACTAACTGGTTTAGCTACAACGCTTGTTTGTTTTTTTATTTTTGAAAGATTCTCTAAAAGATTCGTTTGCTGAATTTTTCTTACGGTATCATGATAAGAACGATAAATAGGTGTATTAGAAGCAAGTAAACACAAAGGAACGCTTTTCGCTAATGATCCATCACAAGTAGAAACATCCTCAGGAATAGCAGCAAAAATAGATTTATTTAAATTTTTTTGAATAATTTGAGGAGTCACAATATTCGATTGAGTAAATCGATTCACAATAATCTGTACCATTTCCTGAGGAAACAGTAGCTCTTGAATCTTGCTCAATAATCGCTTAGTTTGATTAATGACGATCACATCGCCAGTCACTACTACAAAAATAGCTGTTGCATATTCTAATGTTTTTAATATCCAAGGATCCATACTGGTGCCACAATCAACTACCGTCAATGAAAAGACCTGTGTGACACCTTTTAAAAACTTTCCAAGACCATCCAAATCAATATCTCGAGCAAGTATCGCATCTTTAGGGGAACCAATGTAACTATAACCTGCTGAAGTATTTACCATAAAAGGTGCCAAAGATTTGGCTTCAATAGGCCCTAGAGAAGTTTTAGAAATATCGACAATGTTTTTGGCAGGATTTTGGCCTAAAATAATATTTTGATCTCCCAGACTGTGAAGATCTATATCCAAAATAAGAGGCCTTTGTTTAAATTCTTGTAGATGAGCAATAGCAAGATTTGCGGCGAAAATACTTTTTCCTACGCCACCTTTACCTCCTAAAACAGCAATCATATGCCCCATGAAAATCCCTCTTTAGTTAACTTTAATTCTAAAATTCTTTTTTAAATCATCTGTTCCTTCTGACGCATTCTCAATGATTTGAGGAGTGACAAAAATTACAAATTGAGATTTTTGCTTTCGAAAAGCTTTAGAATGCAACAGATTAAATAAAGGATCGGTTCCTTGCGAAAAACTTCCTGTACTAGGCGGATCTTTATTAAAGTCAGTTCCAATAGAATTATCAATGACACCTCCGATAGCCGCACTTTCATTGGATTTTACAATAATGGTTGTATCTACTTTATGAGAAGCCGTCACAGGAGCAGAACCTGCCGGAGCTTTTCCTACTAATTCAGTTTGATCAAGCTTCAAATCCAAATCAATATCTTCCGTCTTTCCAATAATTGAGGGCGTAACTCCCACAGTTAATCCAACAGCCTTACTAGAACTTCCCATTTGTCCATTAGGTCCCGTTGTAGCAAAAGGAAATTCTGTTTGCTCAACAAGCTTAGCAGGTTGTCTATTTTTTACAATAATTGTTCCAGTTTTTAATACTCTAGCAAAACCAGTAGTTTGAGAATGGTAAAGCTTAGGTAGCAAACTTGAAATAGTTGCTGTAAAAGAAGCACCTGATGAACCACTAGATCCTACTGAAATTTGAGGATCCGCAGTGAATCCAGGTTGCCACTGAAATCCAAATAACTTATTATAATCCTTAGAAAGTTCCACGAAATTAATTGTTATTCTGAGTAGTTTATCTTCTTTTTTGGGAGGAGCAGGTTTGACAACAATTAAACTTTGAATTAGACTTCTTTGCGCTAAACGCTGCGCTGTAGTATCACGTTCTAAGGGATTTCCTGGACGCAAATCAGGTAGATACAATAAAGCTATATTATTGGCACGTTTTGCAATAGCCTCATCTTCAACAGTACCTTCTAAAAAAATCATACCATTGACAACACGTGTTTTTATATCAGGAGTAAATGATGCAATATCTTCTTGAATCTTTTTAGATAAAACCTGCATCGCAAGTGGTGAAAGCGTTGCCATGTTTAATACAAGATCCGCATAATTTTTGTCTTGGATCACCGTCAATAAAGTCGCATAGTCCGAGGGAACAATAACTTCTCCACCAATAATTACTTTTGATCCCACAATACGAATATCTAATCCTTCAACATCTCTCAATAAATTATTTAATTCATTTTTAATAGTGATCAAATTAGTATTTGTGACACGAACCTTAAAAATCAAACGAATCGTTCCATCATTATCTCGAATAGTGACTGTCGTTTCTCCCGATTTGACCGGTTTAAAGATCAATTGACGCTTCTCACCGATTTTAACTAAAGTAACTGTTACAATCTGAGGATTTCCGTAACTAATTCCATTTGCTTCAGTATTCGCATCAAAAGTTAAATCTACAGCTTTATCTTCACCACTACTAAGAAGTAAAAACCGATGATCAGCTAAATCTTCAGATTGATCATTGGTAAGTTTTGATTTTTGAATTACTGGTATTTTTTTGGGATCCAAAGTTTCTTCCGAGTACGCCTCTTGAAGAAATAAACTAAAAAAAAGAAAAAACATCACTTTCTTCATTTTTTTACTTTCAGACGACTGATATCACTGCCTAAAATTTCGGAAAAAATAGTTCCATTTAAGTTAATACGTTCAACGTCATCATTATTTCTAAGAGAAATAGTAAGAGCACTATCAGAACTTGCCAAAAGCAAAGCAATGGTCTGTGCCTGCATAGGCTCAACTTCTAATGTAATAGAACTAAAAGAAAAATCTTCTGCGAGCGAATGAATACGCTCTTTTCCACCTAAATTATCGACTTCTATAGTTCTTGGAAGATTATTCGTTACATATCTACCAATAGAAAGCACCATCACATCTTGTAAGATTGTTTTAGCAACTTTTGATTCTTTCCCACTTCCTATATCAATAACAGCAATTAAATCTACACGATCGCCAGGTTTTACAAGTTTACTAACTCCTGACGTTTCGTTCACAGGAATAGCGACTGCTCTTTTTTTAGGAGTGACTTGAGGCGCTAATCCCGTACGAATACTTGCTTCAGTGATCTTATTATAAGTGAGCTGTTCTCCTCGTTTCAAAGGTACTACAGCAAGCATTCCGGCTATGTTTTTTAAAATTTTCGCACTATCTTTATCTTCCTCTTTTTTATCTACAGAAATTGATGCAGGCTCTAAAAAAGTTTTTGGAAAAACTTTAAATTCTAACATCGTCTCATCAATAGTCTGCATTTCTTTGATATCACGACTCGCAACTACAGCAAGAACCGAGGTTCCGAATTTTTTTTTCCAATCATCTTCAATGCTAGTTACATAGCTTTGTACAAAAAAAACGGCAAAACATGCTGCAATAATCGAAAGCGTTAACGCTTTATTGTTCATAAGACATACCTCCCGGTGCACAGTAAGCAACTTGATGAGATTCAGTTAGCTGAACGTTATTGGCGGCATGAAAGCTCGAATCTAACATTAAAGAAGTAATGTTAGTAGGCAATAAAAAACTATTAGTACAAATAGTGATAGAATTTCTAATTCTAACACTACCACGTATCGATGGCTCCTCTTGAGGAGAATCGTTAGATTTTGATGCTGATCCACGACCTACCCACTGAGTAGTTGCTTCAGGACTATAAGTCCCATTGTCATCAGCAACAGCTTGATTCTCAGATACTCCAAGAACCATTTGATTGCTTCCTGTTTGAATAAGAATCTGCTGTTTACTT
>Ga0164297_10002019_pt1 | contig 20549 bp, 16 predicted proteins | sample GEODES058metaG_FD_113539 | JGI IMG/M metagenome (GOLD analysis project Ga0164297, IMG submission 113539) | Dystrophic lake water microbial communities from Trout Bog Lake, Wisconsin, USA - GEODES058 metaG | ecosystem: Environmental > Aquatic > Freshwater > Lake | place: USA: Trout Bog Lake... | reverse complement strand
TGCATTTTTCACCAATATAAAATCTGGCTGCTTATCGGCTACTTTCACTTTTCCATCCTTATCAAAATCTATTTTTATGATACCTGGTTTCTCTCTCCACGGTGCATTATTGTCATCACCAAAGAAGCAGGTAAACCAATCCCCATTTTTCGCTTTAAAGAACTTGGTACCACCATTGCAAGGCACAGATTCATGACGATTTGAATAGGGACCCCTAATATTTGTTGACATAGCCAAACACATGGAATACCTACCCTTATATTTATCTGTGGAACCAAGATAATAGATACCATTTCTTTTAAAAAGTGTAGCACCTTCAAAGCCAAGCTGGTCTGTTTTGTTTCCCGTATCCCTTCTTAATGTTGGGTCTTTGGTTGGATTGAGTAGTTCGACCTGAATGGGGGCTCCATCAAAACCACTCAAATCATCTTTCATTTTATAAATCTTATCGGCAGGGCCTTGAACAAAATAGACTTTACCATCGGTGTCTTCAAAGAGACTCGGATCAATCAAAAACGATTTCTCTATTGGGCCAACGCCACCCATCAGTGGGACATTTGGGTCGGTAGCGTGGATGTATGGACCTGTTGGTTTGCCAGTCGTACTCTTTAAAATAGAAATTCCACCGGGCGGCATGCTCAGGCAGATGTAATAATTGTGATGGATATAATGTATTTCAGGTGCCCATACAGCACGGACAGGTTTCTTACGTTGCCGCCAGTTTTTCTCCCAACCACCATCTTTTTCTATGCTCCAGACCAAACCGAGGTAGTCCCATTTTTGTAAATCCTTACTGCGATACAACTCTACGCCATCATTGTAATTCCAGATATTGTCGCCTGTTGAACCGGTAAGGTAATAGTAGCCATCTCCCCCAAGTTCTATCACCGCATCCCGCATGTGCACATCCCAAATAGGTTTGATATGTGGAATCAATCCGCTCTTCCAAACCTGACCGCTTGCATATTTTGCCCTATCGGCTTCTGTCAAAAACTTACCGCTGCACATTCCTCCATAACCATCACCCACCACAGGCTTTCCTGGCCCAGAGATACCCGAACCAGTTGCATATACCGAGTCTAACTGTTCTTTGGTGAAAGTTTTGGCAGCATTGATAATTACTTGCCCATTCGAATGGGTTGCTGTCAACAGACAAAGAATAAGTATTCCAGTGAAGATTGATTTCATTATAAACATTTCTTCGTCTGACTGAAAATATGGAAGGCGGTTTAGTTTACCTTGTTTCCTCAGGATAATTATCTTTACTAAGTGCCAGTGATAACTTACTAACTTTACAGCCTAATTCTAGATAGATTATGAATTTACTTTCTCAAACTAATGAATCTCTAATGGAAGATATAAAAATAAAGTTCGATGGAGATACGCATCAAATAGAAGCAAACACACTAATAAACAGCTTATTACACTTTTCAAACATAATTCAGGAAGTAAATAAAGAACTTAAGACAGACAGAAAAGTAGAGATTAAAGTAAACGCTCTGAATGAAGGCAGCTTTTTAGTTCACTTGATTATAGAATCAAACTTGATAAATTCAATTGAAAATTTATTTACAAAAGAAAATATAGAAATTGCAAGTGGCTTAGTAACTGTTGTTGGTGGAATATACGGGCTTACTAAGTTTCTTAAAGGTAAGAAAGCAAAAGTTTTAGAAGTAAAAGGAGATACTACCAAAATAGAAAACGTTCAAGGCAACGTCACATATATAGATAACAGGGTTTATAATATTTATGAAAGTAACAAAGCAGTTAGGGATTCTATTTCGCAAGAGTTTAAAACATTAAGTAATGATGATAAAGTTACCGGATTTGAATTATTAGGCAAAAAAGACAATCCAATAGTACAAATTCAAAAAGATGAGTTTGCAGATATTGCAAGTATAGAGGATGAAGTTGTTATGCAAGATGAAAGGCTAATAACTAAAATAGGAATGCTAAATATTGTAAGACTTTCTTTTGACAGAAGTATGAAATGGGAATTCTATTATGAGGGTAATAAAATTTCAGCAAAAATGAATGATTCGAATTTTACAACACTTATTGATAACGGGGAACAATTTGCTAAGGGAGACTCTTTGGAAGCTGAAATTGAAATTCATCAAGAATTTCATTTACCTGTAAATACCTACATTAATAAATCTTACAAGGTAAATAAAATAATAAAACACATACCACGTCCAATACAAAATATTCTTTTTGATAAGAAATCCTAGGATTCTGTGAGTTTTAATTAAGAATTCTTCAGCTCGGTGACTTGTTAGAGGCTGTTCGTTGATCTCAAAGCGTAGCGCATCCCGAACTGCCGATAAGAAAGAATTTCTGATTCTTTATACAATACTGGGATTAAAAATCCCTATCATTTGCAAGTTCGACATGCGCTTCGCTTAACATGATCGAACAGCAAATGCGAACACCTCGCCTAAATGGTCGTCTTCTGTCAAAAACTTACCGCTGCACATTCCTCCATAACCATCACCCACCACAGGTTTTCCTGGCCCAGAGATACCCGAACCCGTTGCATAAACCGAATCCAATTGCTCTTTGGTGAAAGTTTTGGCAGCATTGATAATTATTTGCCCATTGGAATGTGTTGCTATCAACAGACAAAGAATAATTATTCCATTAAAAATTGATTTCATTGTATCCTTTAAAATAAATGACTGTAAAAATTATAAAAAGTTGAATGGAGTAGAATAATGGCAACAATAAAACATACCATTTATGTTTTTAATTTTCGGGGAAATATTACTCAGGGCATCGTTTACCCTATTCTTTTTTGGCGGAATGCAATCAACAATTGTATTTATGGGTAACTTTTAGTTAAGATTAGTATTAAGCTTCTTAGTTATGCCTACCTTATTATTTTGTATGCCACTCCCAACGTCAGTTACGCCTATGTTATTTTTAAGATAGGCGGAACTAGTCCTGTTTATGCCTATCTTATTTTTTAGAATACCATTATAAACGTCATTTATGCCTATCTTTTTTTTAACATAGGCATAATCAGTCCTTTTTATGCCTATGTTATTTTTTAGAATGCCATCATAAACGTCATTTATGCCTATCTTTTTTTTAAGATAGGCGTAATCAGTCCTTTTTACGCCTATGTTATTTTTTTGTATGCCATCATAAACGTCATTTATGCCTATCTTTTTTTTAGGGTAGGCATAAAGTGACTTTTTTACACTTGAAATAATTTAAGGAGTAGTACTTTAAGAATGCTTTGTTCTAGCATTTTTTCCTTTAATGTTATCTTTTTCAATTTTTATAGGTTCACTTTTAGTTAGGTATGCCAAAAATCAACCTTTTGTCTTGTTGTTAACTTTTGCCTTTTCCCTCTCATAAGCCTCTGCGAACATAGTAAAAACACCTATGCCAAAGTCGTAGCCTTCCACAATTTTGCGGTGATAATAATAGTCTTTGTCGCCAATGCAAGTGCCAATGCAAATTCTGGTAGGCACCAAATATTTGCTGCCCTCTGCTCTTATACTGTACTTTTTCAACCCACTGTATGCCTTGTTTACAACAGGCGTAAATTTTTTTGGATTGAGGATGTGCAGTTTCAATCCTTGCAATATTGCGTAACCAAACATTGCAGTACAGCTGCTTTCCTGATAGTTTAGGGAATCATTTGGGTGGATAGGAAGTTGATACCAATGTCCCGTTTCCTTGTTTTGAAGGGCAGGCAGGTTGGCAGTCATTTTTATTAAATCGGCTTTTAATTCATTCCAATAAGGCGATGTTTTAGGGATGGTATTCAGTGCATCGGCAATGGTCATCATTATCCAACCGTTGCCCCTGCCCCAAAACTCATGGTTCTTGCGCTCAGGGTTTTTATCCCAACCAATCATGCAACAAGAATCGTCATATTCCCTGTTTTCGGCGTTCCATCCATGCACCCAAAAGCCAGTTTTCTTATCTGCCAAAACTTCTTTGTGGATGTTGTATTGCTGCATAAAATCATCCAAATATTTAGTGTCACCCGTTAGTTTATACATCTCAAAAAAGTACATAGCCAGCATATAAATAGTATCGTCCCATAGCTGCGCAATATTTGCTCGATGAGATACGCCGCCATTTTTTGTTTTGATGATATGCTGATAATCATCATAAATAGACAATGCTTTCTGCTTGTATTTCTCCTCTTTTGTAATCCTAGCAAGGAAAGCCATGCCCAAACCGGATACTATATCATTGGGGGTACGACCATTGGCTTTGTCAAAATTTACATCCATTGCTGTTTTGATATAGTCAAAGTATTTCTTTTTCTCAGCATCATTTGCGCTTGTATAACTTTCATTAATCGCTTGCAGCAACACAGCCTGTGACCAATCCCAATGATACTTTTGGGCAGGCACTTTCACTTCCATACCATAGTTTAAAACCGAATCGGAAAATTTTTGGGCAATGGAAAAGTTACTCAACAAAACAGCAACTATGATGATTACTAATTTCTGGGTTAATCTAAAACGCATCGGTTATTTTATTTTGACTTACAACTTAATACTTACGACTTATGCCTTACACCCCTGGGTTTACTTCTTTTTTGGCGGCCATGAAGGTATATCAGAAACCTTTAAAATAGGTACTCCCTTCAAATATCCAAGGCTAGTTAAGTATTTATCTCCTTCGGTAATGGCATTCACTACCTGTTCTTCGGTGGCGGTATAGTTTGGAACCACAAAAGCGTGACGGGTATTGGGCAATAAAATTACCCTACAATCATTGCCAGCCTTTTTCATTGCATCCGTAAAACGCACAGATTGCTCACAAGGGATTACCCTATCATTTAATCCATGAAGGATAAGACAATGTGGCTGACCTGCTTTTACATGACTTATGGGAGAAAAAGTCCTAGCCAATTCCCATTGTTCAGGTGAAATGGAAGCAGAATCTAGGGTTTTTATATTTTGAACCTGATTGGCAATTTCATTCTTCATCAAAGGATAAACCGTCATATCCATGCAAGGATTGTACAAAACCATTGCATTCACTTTGGCACTCACTCTCAAATCGTCAGCAGGATTATCGAAGCCCTCAATTGTTCCCAAGGCTCCGGCCAAATGCCCACCAGCAGAATCGCCTAATACAATTATTTGGTCTGGGTCAATGTTTAATTCCTTTGCATGAACACGGATAAAACGGATGGCAGATTTACAATCTTCCAAGCATTCAGCCATCCCACTACCGCCAAACTTTATCAAGCGGTATTCAATACTGAAACCAACAGCACCCCGCAAAGCAAAATACCTTGCATGAGGGAAGAAGGTTTTGGCATCCCCTGCCGTCCACCCACCACCATGAATCCAGATAATGGCAGGGTATTTCTTGCCAGGCTTAGCATCAGCAGGTTTAGTGAAATATATCTTAAGAGTAGTGTCTTTGGTGCGTTTGTAAACCATTTCCTGCATAGGGTTTGGGTCTAGCATCAATGTGCGGAGGGTAACAGTATCGGTTGCTGGAATGTTTTCTGCATTACAATAATTGGTAGCAAGGCTTAAACCCAAAACAAAGGCAATTAAAAAGAAATGTTTTCTCATGATTTATCAATGACTTTCTCTGAACTCTTTTTAGGTGTAAAGTTTAATTATATCTTTTTCCGCAAGAGAAGAAAGCCTGCAAAACTAAATAAGGTATTATTCAAAGCAGTAGTTAAAAGTTCCCAAAAGTGGTTCAGATGTTGAAGAATGGGAGAGCTTATCTTGAAATTGTAAAAAGCTAAGAAGTAATCTAATCCTTCACTTCTTCAAAATCTATGTATTCATCATTGATGCTTGTAGTGCTTGGCTTGGCAGTAGCTGTTGGTTTTGTTTGTTGGGTTTGATTGAATTGCTCCTGTTGTTCCTGCATTTTTGTTACGGTAGTTTTCATTCTACTAACCGTTTTTGTAATGGGGATTACAAGCTCAAAAATGAACCGGTATAAAAAGTAAATAGCAACTACCCAAAATAAATCTTCAAGCATAAGAGGACAAAGGTAAGAACGAGGTTATTAAATTGTTACTTTTTTAGCAGCGAGTTAACGATTGTAACTTATTTTACCACAAGGAACACAAAGATTAACCACCAAGCTCACAAAGGATAAAGCAAATTATTGTACCCTTTGTGTTTGCTTACTTTGTGTTCCTTGTGGTAAAGTTATTAAATCAGCCAACCCAAAATAATACAGCCAAGTACAATTATTGGAGGAGGAATCTTGGAAAATTGTAGGGTAATGAAGGTGAGTACGATGATACCAACATCTGCACCTACCATCCAGATACTTGGTCTTGCGCTGATGTTTAGGATGTCTTTTATGAGATATAAAGTAGAGCCAGTCATCAATCCTACCACGGCAGCGTTGATGCCTTCGAGGGAACGATAGATGACCGCATACTTTTTTAGATTATGCCAAACCGGAAAGAAAAACAGCACCAATAAAACACTCGGCAAAAAGATACCGAGACTACCCAATAAACATCCAAGCAATTGAGAAGAAACCGTATTATTAGAGCGCAAAACCATACCGCCCGTAAAAGCACCAATGGCAAATATTGGCCCCGGAATTGCCCGCACAATACCCGAACCAGTAAGGAAATCTGCTTTGTTCATCTGCAATACATCCCGGTGCGTTTCAATAATGTGCGGTGTGGTGGGGCGAACAACATATTGCTCGTACATCATCGGCATCAACACATCGCCACCACCAAAAACAAGGCTGCCAAACCGATAGCTACTTTCAAATACGTTGAAAGCCTTGTGGTTTTTCCAATTATTTCTTGTGGCTGTTTCGGATAGATACCCCGCTATGCCAAAGAGTGCCAAGAAGATGAGCATATTGCCCCACTTTATCTGCTTTGGCGGCACCCCTTTTTGTGGGATACGCCTATCACTGAAGTTAGTGACAATACCAGCAGCAACTATTACCGCAGGGAAAATCCAAGGTGTCTTAAACAAGATAAATGTAAGCACCACTACTACCACAAGGATGATGCGGGTGATGGTGTTGTGTATAGAAAGTTTGGAGACCCTAAAGGCCGCATAAGCGATGAACCCAATGGCCATTGGCTGTACAAAATGGAATATTTTTACGTTGATTGACCTGTCATCGAAATAATCCAACAAGAAAGATAGCCCCCCCATGATGATGCAGGCAGGTGCAATCCAGATAAGTAAAGTGAGCAATGCCAATGGAATTCCCCCTCTTTTGTATCCGATAAGCGTTAATGCTTGTGTGGAAGAGGCACCGGGAAGCATATTGCAAAAGCTAGCAAAGTCCATCAATTCCTCCTCCGTGATGTCTCTGCGTTGTTGCACAAACGTCTTTAACATCACACCGTAATGCGCAGCCCCGCCAAAAGCAGTGAGACTATGCCAGAATACAGCACGTAAAAAAGGTATGTGACGAAGCAGTTTCATTCTGTAATCAATTGAAAAACTTTCAAAACGCCATCAAAGAAAGCGTTGCAAAAGTAAGCTACTGGTGGCAGTGAACAGTTAACAGTTGTCAGTAAACGGTGAAAGGTGCAATGGCCATCGAAAATAGTTTGTGAAACTGAGGATTAATTAGTGGAAGTATAAAGCAATCTTATTCTTGCTAAACTAAAGAATCCAGACTAGCATTTTCAAAACTCTATAAGAGTTTCGAACCCTTATAGAGTTGGTAGCCCTGTTGATTTTTGAAGTGAATAGGATACTTATCAAAAGCTATTTTTTCTTAAACTGCCCATTCAAAACCTCACTCTACTTGCTTATAAAGTAAATCCCTACGGAAAGTTAGACTTTCCGTAGGGAAAATGGTTTCAAATGCCCATTTCAAATCGTTTTCCCTAGGGATAATGGTTTAGAATCCCCCTTTTAAAACAATTTCCGTAGGGAAAATGGTTTCAAACACCCATTTCAAACCATTTTCCCTAGGGTTTGAGAGTAAATCCTTAGGGAATGTGTTTTTTTATCCTGCGAAAGATTTTCTCTATCTGAAAGAAAAGAGAAAAGCCCTTGAAGCAATTGTCTCAAGGGCTTTTTTTATGCCTTACTTACTGCTTATGACTTACCACTTACGACTTATAAATACTACTTTCGCCGCTTCTAAAAAAGAAATTATATGAGTTTGAGTGCAGACATTAAAAAGATAGAAAGGAGTTTTGTTCCGCAAGATTTTACAGTGACTACTTGGGAAAACCTGGAGCCGTTCTTTAAAACCTTGTTGGAAAGGGAAATAAACAGCAGCGCAGACCTTGAACAATGGCTGAAGGATACGAGCGAGATTGAGGCCGTAATAAGTGAGGATGCGTGTTGGCGACAAATAAAAATGACCTGCGACACGACTGATAAATCCCTTGAGGAATCGTTTACTTTCTTTTGCATGGAGATTCAGCCAAAGCTGCAACCATACTCCGATGCGTTGAACAAAAAGCTAGTTGCATCGCCTTTTACCAAGGAATTGGATCAGGATAAATTTTATACTTACCTACGTTCGGTAAAGAAAAACATAGATCTTTTTAGGGAAGAAAACATTCCGCTGCAAGCCGAACTGAGCGTGATGCAACAACAATATGGCGCCATTGCCGGAAAGATGACGGTGGAGGTGAAGGGGCAAGAATATACACTTCAACAAGCAGCGAAGTTTTTGGAAAATGAAGACAGGGCTTTGCGTGAAGAAGTGTATCGCAAGATTCAAGACCGTCGATTGCAGGATAAAGAAGCGATGCACAATTTGTATAGTGCGTTGATTGCAAAAAGGCATCAGGTGGCACTGAATGCGGGGTTCGAGAACTATCGTGATTATAAGTTTGTGGAGCTTGGTAGGTTTGATTATACCAAAGAGGATTGCTATCAGTTTCACGAAGCAGTGAAGTTGCATGTGCTGCCATTGGTGGATAAAATTTATGAAAAGAAAAGGCAAAAGCTTGGGTTGGATGTGTTGAAACCTTGGGATACCGAAGCAGAACCTGCGGGGATAAAACCATTGAAACCTTTCACAACTGGGCAGGATTTATTGAAGAAATCAGAAGATTGTTTTGAGAAATTGAATCCATTCTTTGCGGATTGCCTAAGAAAAATGGATGAGTTGAAACACTTCGATTTGGAAAGCAGAAAAGGCAAAGCACCAGGCGGATACAACTGTCCTTTGGCAGAAAGTGGTGCGCCATTTATCTTTATGAATGCTGCCGGACAAATGAGCGATGTAACTACGATGGTTCATGAAGGTGGTCACGCCATACATTCTTTTTTGTCGCACAACCTAGAGTTGAGTGCTTTTAAAGAGTACTCAAGCGAGATAGCAGAAGTAGCAAGCATGGCCATGGAGTTGTTCAGTATGGATCATTGGGATAGTTTCTTTGCTGATGAAGAAGATTTGAAACGTGCCAAGGAACATCAGTTGGAGCGTACCATTACCCTCTTTCCATGGATAGCCGTCATTGATAAATTCCAGCATTGGATATATGAAAACCCAACCCACACCATTGAAGAAAGAACTGCTACATGGAGTGCCATCTTAAAAGAGTTTTCGACCAAATCTATTGATTTCACTGGGTTGGATATGTATAGGGAGATTGCTTGGCAGCGTCAGTTGCACTTGTTTGAAGTGCCTTTTTACTACATCGAATATGGGATTGCACAGCTCGGCGCCATCGGTTTGTGGATGCAACACAAGCATAATCCACAACAAGCTTTGCAGAATTATATCAATGCCCTTAGCCTCGGTGGCACTAAAACATTGCCTGTGTTGTATGAAACTGCTGGATTGAAGTTCGACTTTTCGCCCAATTATATCAAGACTTTGATGGAGTTTGTGAATGAGGAACTGGCGAAGTTGTAAGGGATTTAACCCCGAAGGGCACAATGAAAAGTAATTCATTGTGCCCTTTGTGCTAACCCTTGCGAGCCTGGTGGTTAAATTAATTTTGAGTTACTGAATAAATATTAATCCCCTCTTTGGTAAGTATGTAGCAAAGGTTATTCAATTGCACAATCTTCTTTGCATTTGCTATGCTGATGTTCGGTTTTACTTGTAAGAATTGTAAGTCTTTGGGGCGTTCGGCAAAGAAGTAAGTGCTATCATGCCCTTTTAAAAAAGCATCGGATACTTGCACATCCTTCCAATTAAATACAGGGTATTGCATTTTGAAACCACCATAGTAATCAAATATTTTCCATCCCCCCTTTGCATTGTAGAGATAGAGCAATCCATTCATATCAATGATTTTTTGTGGCGTGAAGGAATCATCAAACAGCAAGCGGAAGTCGGGGGTTTCGAGAAGTATGTTGCCGCTTTCATCAATCTTTTTTAGTTTGCTATTCACGTCGTCAAATAGCCAAATGTTGTTGTCATAACTCTGGGCAATAGCTTTGACTTGAAAAAGATTTTGTTGCCTGAGGTCGATGGTGTTTCTGTTGTTTAGCTGCCTATCAAGCATCAGGATTGTGTTGAAATCCCTGTAATAAACCAACACCTTAAAAGGGTTGCTCACATCAATGGAATAAATATCGCCGTATAGTTTGCTATCATTGAAGATGGCGATGCTATCAAGGTTGCTGTTCAGTGTTTTAATCTGATTGTCGGCAGTAATCAAATAAATATTACCAAGGTTATCGACTGAAAAGTCTGCATAAGAACCTTTTATTGTTTGGGTAAGTTGAAATTGTAGTAGCGTATCTGGAGTCGCTTTGAGCGAAAGAGAGCAGAAAAGTAGAAAGAGGAAAGACAATATAGCAGTCTTTGTGCTTCTTTTCGTCTCTGTGCCTTTGTGGCAAATCTTACTATATGAAATTAATCTTGCCATTGGTGCAGTTGCATATCATTTCCATCAAAGGTAGCGTAAGTGAAGGTGCGAATCCAATCGCCGAGATTGATATACCTGCTTTTTTCATTCAGTTTAAAGTCTATTGGAAAATGACGATGACCGAATATGAAGAAATCGAAGTGTTCTTTTTGTAATACTTCCTTGCAGAAAAGAATCAGCCATTCGCTGTCCTCACCAAGAAAGTGTTCGTCGCTAGTGCCTGTCTTTTCTTTACTTTTTCTACTGAAATAATTCGCCAATCCCATCCCTAAAGTAGGATGCAACTGTCCAAATAGCCAATGGCACAATGGATTACGGAATATTTTCTTTATGAATTTATAGCCGTGGTCTCCAGGCCCTAATCCATCACCGTGACCGATATAAAATGTTTTATTATTGAACTGAAAAGTCTTTGGGTGATGATAAACGGGGATGTTTAGTTCTTTTTCAAAGTAACCACTCATCCACATATCATGGTTGCCAACAAAAAAATGGATGGGGATGCCGCTATCAGTAATCTCGGCGAGTTTTCCCAATAAGCGGGTGTAGCCTTTGGGAACAACAGTTTTATATTCATACCAAAAGTCAAAAATGTCGCCTACAATAAATATTTCAGAAGCATCGTGTCTTATGGATTCCAAGAAAGCAACTACCTTCTTTTCACGAACTAAACTCTTTTCATAGTCCGGCGCACCCAAATGAAAGTCGGAGAGAAAGTATATTTTTTTTGAAGGGGAAATTTGCATTTGATAATCTTAGTTTTTAAAGGAATCTATCCTTCAACCAAAAAACAGAATACTTCTTTAGGACCGTGAACGCCCACAACGAGGGTTTTTTCAATGTCGGCAGTTCTACTTGGCCCTGTAGCTAATGTGATCAATGAGGGAAGATTATTTTTGTATTTTGATTTAATAAGCTGAAAGCTATCCTTAATATCAAAAACCAACTGACTAGTGTAGGCAATACAAATATGCACAGGTGCATAAACGCTTACAGTCCTTCCGCTCTGACCCGCAGAACTTAATAGAATACTACCGGTTCTTGCTATCAGAGACTCGCATGTAGTAATTGAAGCATCGCAACCCTTTAAATCAGTTGACGTGAAGTTTGAAAAACCGTTGGCTTGTAGGCTTTCTTTTAAAGTATCTTCTGTGCAATAGAGGTTTGACCAGTTCCTCACTGTAGCCAATTCAGTTATGTTACTAACCAACTCTTCCATTGAACCACAATAACAAAACTTACCTTGAAGCTTGGAAAAGTTTTCAGCAAAAGTTAGTTCTAAATCTTCTGTTTCTGAAGTAAATATTTCTTTATTTGAAGAACTTGCTTCAAACGGAACAGGCACCTTACTAGTAAGTGCCTGTCTTATTTTGCTTAATATTTTTTCCCTTGAAGTACTCATTTCTATGCAATTGAACTATCCCCGGTTATGGTAATAACTGTTGTTTCTGGGGGAGCGATTACTACCTCAGGCTCAGCTTCCAGTATTTTCTTGTCTTCAAAAGGACGTTTACCAATCAATATTTCCACATCGCTTTTGTGTAATACTTCCTTTGACAATAATTCCTTAGCCAATATCTCCACTTCATTCTTCTTCTCAGTTAATAATTGAATAGTTAGTTGGTATGCCCTATCAATAATTCCCTTTACTTCCTCATCTATTATCTTGCCTGTACCCTCACTAAATGGCTTTGTAAAAGTATTCTCTTGAGTAGGGTCATAAAAGCTTACATTTCCTATTTTATCGCTCATACCATAAGCGGTAACCATACCGTAGGCCATTCTTGTTATCTGTTGTAAGTCGTTGCTCGCACCTGTAGAAATCTTTCCAAAGAATATTTGTTCACTAGCCCTACCACCTAAAGTCATGCAAATCTGATCCATTAACTGGTCTTCATTGTACAAATACTGTTCTGTTGGCGTGTATTGAGCATAACCCAAAGCAGCAGTACCCCTAGGAACAATTGTTACTTTCAACAAAGGATAAGCATGTTCCAAGAACCAACCACAGACTGCGTGACCAGCTTCGTGATAGGCTATTATTTCCTTTTCGTGAGGTGCAATGATTTTGTTTTTCTTCTCCAAACCGCCAATAACCCTGTCGATAGCATCTTGGAAATCTATCATTTCAACAGATTCCTTATCTTTTCTAGCAGCAATCAAAGCTGCCTCATTACATACATTAGCAATATCTGCACCAGCAAAACCTGGAGTTTGTTCGGCTAATTTTAATACATCTAAGTTTTCGCTAACCTTAATGGGTACTAAGTGTACTTTAAATATTGCCTCTCTGCCTTTAATATCCGGTTTGTCAATACTAATCTGCCTATCAAAACGACCCGGTCTTAGTAGCGCGCTATCCAATACATCAGGTCTATTTGTAGCTGCAAGAATAATGATTCCAGTATCTCCACCAAAACCGTCCATTTCCACAAGCAATTGATTCAAGGTGTTTTCCCTTTCGTCATTACTCATCATTACGTTCTTACCTCTTGCTCGTCCAATTGCATCTATTTCATCAATAAATATGATACAAGGTGCTTTTTCTCTTGCTTGCTTAAACAAATCCCTTACCCTACTCGCACCAACTCCCACAAACATTTCTACAAAGTCGCTACCACTTAAACTAAAGAAAGGAACCTGTGCCTCACCTGCCATAGCTTTTGCCAATAATGTTTTACCCGTACCAGGAGGACCAATAAGTAAAGCTCCTTTGGGAATCTTACCGCCGAGTGCCGTGTATTTCTTTGGATTCTTTAGGAAATCTACAATCTCCATTACCTCTACTTTGGCTTCATCCAATCCTGCCACATCTCCAAAGTTGATATTTACTTTAGCCCCTTTATCAAACAAGGTAGCTTTAGATTTTCCAATGTTGAAGATGCCACCAGCACCACCGCCTGGACCACCGCCACCCATTTTACGCATTAATAATAACCATATACCTACAAAAATTACTATAGAAACAACATAACTGGATATTGGTCCGAAGAAATCTGTGTCATCGGTTGGATCTATTGATACCTGATTAATGTTGGGGTGGGTCTTGTAGAATATGTCAAGATTTTCGTAGAAAACTTTCCAATCAACGATGTTGAATTGAAATAATGGAACGCCTTTTACTTTGCTGGCATCTAGTTTTTCTTTGAATTTAGTTACATAAAACTCTTTTCCTATACTATCACTGTTGATATATACCCTCACTAAATCTTTGTTACGCACAAGTTCTATCTTGGTCACATCGCCCTTGGCAAGCATATAATCTTTAAACTCTTGCTCAGTTACCTTAGTAATATCGGGGTTGTTTTTTAGGAATGTTGATGCTAATAAAACTGCGAATATTAACCCATAAATCCAATAGATATTGAACTTCGGTGTTTTTCGGGATGGTTTATCATCCCCTGAATTAGTAAATGGTATTTTTGGTTGCTTGTCCTCTTTTGCCATAATTATGAAGTTACTTCAATATAAAATTAATGCCTATGCCTTCTAATAGTTCAAATATGCCTTGTTAAAATTCTTTTACTAACTGTGAGCTTGCGCAATTGCATCACTCCACATATCTTCCAATTTATAAAATCTCCTCGCTTCCGGGTGCATTATGTGTACTACAATACTAACATAATCTATTATTATCCATTGTGACGCTGCTTGTCCTTCGTGTTTGTATGGATTTTCATCACAGACTTCTTTCACTTGAAACTCAATAAAGTCACCGATTGCTTTTACTTGTGTTGTAGATGATGCCTCGCAGATAATGAAGAAATCTGCCACTGCCTCCGGAATCTTCCTCAAGTCGAGGCTTACGATACCCGTACCTTTCTTGTCTTCTATTGCACCAATGATTGTCTTAAATATTTTAGAGTTTTTGGTAAGCCTCGTTAAGCTTTTTTTGCGAGTATCTAATACGGAAAGTTGTTCCAACAAGAGTGATGTTTTAATGAAAAAATTTGTATCTATTTAGTGGTAAACGTTTATCGTTTAATTATATTTTAAAAATAAAAGTAATTTAATTATTTGTATTTCACCAGCAAAATTGCCTTTCTTTCAATTACTTCCATTTATCTTCGGCTTCAAAAATAATACTTCTTTGTCTGCTTTCATTATTAATAAAATTTCTAACACAGATTTTTCATCAATTGGCAATCCTTTTATAGAATTATCCGAAATTACGAGTACCAATAGTTATGCCATTGATAACATTCAAGCTAATTTGGCTGTACATGGTGCCGCGTATTTTGCCCATAAGCAAACCGATGGCAAGGGGCAAAGGGGTAAGCAATGGCTTACGGAACCTAGTAGCAATATCATCCTATCTTGTGTAGTGGATACATCTTTTCTATCGTTAAACCATCAATTTCCCTTTAGTGCATGTATAGCCCTCGCTGCCAAAGATTTCTTTTCTAAATATGCTGGGGATGAAACAAGTATTAAGTGGCCCAATGATATTTATTGGCGTGACAGAAAGGCAGCAGGAATATTGATTGAAAATGTTGTTCGTGGCAATCAATGGTCGTGGGCGGTGGTGGGAATTGGAATAAATATCAATCAAACTACTTTTTCTCCCACGTTAAAGAATCCAGTTTCGCTAAAACAAATCACTGGAAAACCTTTTGATGTTGTTACGTTAGCCAAAGAATTATGTACGCACCTTGATAACAGGTATCAACAATTAAAGAGCGTTGATAGCAGTGCAATACTAAAGGAATACAACAACAATCTTTTCAAAAAGAATGAAAATGTACTGTTCAATAAAGGCACTGATTCTTTTTATTGTACTATTAAGGGAGTAGATGAAACTGGTCGGTTATTAGTTACAGGTTTTAATCAAGACGCTTTCTCTTTTGGGGAAGTGGAATGGGTAATCTGATATTATTTATACCTAATCTTATAAGTCAAAATTATCAATGCCAACACAAGGGTAATGCCATTTGCAATCATGATGGGATAATTTGTACTCATTATTCCAAAGGTTAGCCATAGCAATGTTCCGAAGGTGAATAGAGAATACATTGACAATGATATGCCCTTTGTATCTTTTGTTTTAATCGTTTGTAATGCCTGTGGCAAAAAAGAAACTGTTGTACAAAATGCAGCTATCAAGCCTATGATTGTTGTTGTATCGAACATAATTGAGATTGTATTGAAATAAAAAACCATCATCCAAAACTTAATACAAGCAATGAATGATGGTTTAAATAAAAGAAATATTCTTATTGAATTAATCTATTAATCCAGCAAAGTATTTTACTGTACGAACCAATTGGCTTACATAGCTCATTTCGTTATCGTACCAGCTAACTACTTTTACCAATTGAGTATCACCAACTGTGATAACTTTTGTTTGGGTACCATCAAACAAAGAACCGAAAGAGATACCAATAACATCGCTGCTCACAATTTCGTCTTCGGTGTAGCCAAAGCTTTCGTTGCTTGCTGCTTTCATCACTGCATTTACTTCATCCACAGTAACTTTCTTTTCAACTATTGCAGTCAATTCAGTTACAGAACCAGTAATTACAGGTACACGTTGTGCGCTACCATCCAATTTACCTTTTAGTTCAGGCAATACCAAACCGATTGCTTTTGCAGCACCGGTACTGTTTGGAACCACGTTGGCGGCAGCAGCACGAGCCCTGCGCAAGTCACCTTTAGCGTGAGGAGCATCCAATGTATTTTGATCGTTTGTATATGCGTGAATGGTAGTCATGCTACCAGCCTTGATAGTGAAAGCGTTGTTCAATGCTTGTGCCATTGGAGCCAAGCAGTTGGTAGTACAAGATGCAGCACTGATAACTGTTTCGCTACCATCCAAAATTGTATGGTTTACGTTGAATACCACTGTTTTCATTTCGCCAGTTGCAGGAGCAGAGATAACTACTCTTTTTGCACCAGCTTTAATGTGCAATTCAGCTTTTTCTTTGTCAGTAAAGAAACCTGTGCTTTCTATCACAACATCAACACCATGTGCACCCCAAGGAATTTGTGATGGATCCCTTTGCGCATATATTTTTACTTCGTGACCATTTACAATTATGGAACTATCTGTATGAGAAACTTCTTGACCAAAACGACCTTGTGCGCTATCATATTTTAATAGGTGAGCCAATGTCTTAGGGCTTGTAAGATCGTTGATGGCTACCACCTCGATACCTTCGATATTAAATATTTGACGATAAACTAGACGACCAATACGTCCAAAACCATTAATTGCAACTTTTACCATGATTATATATTTTTAAATGAATGAAAAATCTTCTTTTTGCGGTGCGAATGTAAAGGATAGTTATAAGATATGTGTTATGAAATATGAAATATGATGTAAATCAGGATTTTTAATCCCTTTATTTATGATTATTTGTTCTCTCAAAAAGTATGTTTGATTATTTAGCAATACCCAATAAAAACTTTCTCGAAAAGAAATATTGCACTATTAACTATCAATATTCACTAGTTCACATTGAACATTCTAAATTTAATTCTGTAGAATTAACATTTCTTTGGTCACCACATTCCTGCTTTTATCAATCAATATCTTTCACAAATCCATCTATTCTAATATTCTATTTGTTTATCTGTATCTTAATTCACTATTTTTGGAGGCGTTGAGGATTTAGATTCGGAAGAAAAATTAATTAATAGGTAGTATATATTGTTTATTGTCTAGGCTTTTAAACATAATTGGATATAGCGATTACATAATAAAATGATGGGGTTATTCGTTTTTAAACGGATAAAATTATATCTCCAACTTGCTTTGCCATACTTCTCAAATAAATTTTTCTCTTCCAAATTACATTTCTTCACTCATTGGCACATCGTATCATAAATGTTTTATGAATACGAATGGCTTGGTTTAAACCTAAATAAATAACGTTATAAATTAAAATTGATATGGGGTGTGGATCATGTGGAACAGGAAAACCCAATGGCTGCAAAAGCAACGGCGGTTGTAGCACGGGTGGTTGCAACAGGATGAATGTACACGATTGGTTGGTAAACTTGCCTTTTACTGACGTAGAAAGTCAGTGCAAAGTGATTGAAGTGAGCTTTAAAAATGGTAGTCGCAAAGACTTTTTCAGGAATAATACTTCTCATTACTTTGAGAAAGGCGACTACATAACCATTGAAGGTGTTGCTGGTTTTGATGTAGGCGAAGTGAGTCTTTCGGGTGAACTTGTGCGCATGCAAATGAAGAAAAGAGGGGTAAATGAATTTGACCCTGAAATGAAAAAAGTGTTGCGCCCTAGTCATGATCGCGATTTGGAAAGCTATCACATAAGCAAAGGCAGGGAAGCCAAAATGTTGTCGCGCAGTAGGGAAATTGCCATTGAACTAAAGCTTCAAATGAAGCTTTCTGAAATAGAAATTCAAGCCGATGGCAAAAAAGCAACCTTCTTTTATACAGCGGATGACAGGGTAGATTTCAGGGAGATGATTAAAATGTTTGCTGCTGAGTTTAAGCTAAAAGTTGAGATGAAGCAGATAGGCATCAGGCAGGAAGCTGCTAAAATGGGTGGCATTGGAAGCTGTGGTCGTGAACTTTGTTGCAGCACTTGGCTTACCGATTTCAAGAGTGTGAATACTACTGCGGCACGCTACCAGAATTTATCCATAAATCAAACAAAATTAAGTGGGCAGTGCGGACGATTGAAGTGTTGCCTAAACTTTGAATTGGATACTTACCTCGATGCGCTCCAACACTTTCCTGAAAATGCCGACACCTTGGAAACTGCCAAGGGAAATGCTTTTCTCATTAAAAAAGACATCTTTAAAAACCTGATGTGGTATATGTTGCAAGGTGGCAGCAAGCATTATCCATTGTCTATACAAAGGGCTAAGGAAATAAAACGCTTGAACGCCCAAGGCATCCGTCCAGAAGATTTGGAGCCAATGGATTTGACAGCAACTACCGGAAAACCAAAAGAAGTGGAACCGGAATATGCCGATTTGGTTGGTCAGATTACCCTAAAACCTTTGGAAAAAAATAGAAACAGGGATAATAGAAATAGAGACAACAGGCAAGGTGGTGGAAGGCCGGACAACCGTGGTGAAAGCAGAAATGAAAACAACCGTGGCGATAGGAACCAGCAGCCTCAACGCCCACCACAAAACAATCAACCGCAGCAAAGGAGGGACAATAATCAGCCGCAAAGGCCGCCTCAAAACCAAAATAACAACAGGCAGCAACCGCCTCGTGGAAACAATAATGGTGGCGGACAACAAAACAGGCCGCCGCAAAATAATAACAACAACAGGCAGCAACCGCCTCGTGGAAATAATAATGGTGGCGGGCCACAACAAAACAGGCCGCCGCAAAACGATGATAAACCAGTGGAATAGATATTAGATAATAATTAAAAAAGCCCTTGGAAAATTAATTTTCCAAGGGCTTTTTATTTTCGGGAATCGGGAGAAACGTAAGTCGCAAGTTTGGATCGTTCAATACTTGCGATTCACGTCTTTCGTTCCTTCCGTTTTATCGTTAATCGTTAGGAACTAAAAATCGCAAGTGGGTTTCCTTAACTTACCATTCACCACTCACCACTCACCACTCACCACTCACCACTCCCTACATTGCCATTACCCTAATCGGGTTGCACCAAGCACCGATGCCTGTACTGTTTCCGGCGGCAATTCTGTAAAAAGCCCCGGTTTCTGCAACAAGCCCCGTGATGGTTGCCTTTGTTTTGGTAACGGGTTCGCCAACCGTTGTCCAATTAGTCAATCCGTCGGCACTTGTTTGTATCACATAATACTTTGCGCCCTCCATTTTCGTCCATTTCAATACCGATTGCCCCGCAAAAGCACCAACGGTTCCACTTGCGCCAAGCAGTTTCCCCATTGGGTGGGGTGCACTTTTGCCGCCCTTCACCGAGATGGTGGTACTTTCTATTTTCACTTGGTCACCACCACTTGTTACTTGCACATAAGCCAAAAAAGTAATCATAAAATCATCCACTACTGTTTCTTGCAGGTCCCTGATGGTCACTGCGCCATGTACCCCTGCTTCCACATCTGCTTCTTTTTCTTCCAACAAATCCACCGCTGCCGTTATTGCTGCCAACGTAGGGTTGGGGGTTACATAAACCGAGTTTCCCGTTGTAGCACGCACAATTGCACGGATTCGAAGAATTTTTTGACCAACTGATAAATCACGAAATTTTAATACTGCCTCTGCCATTTTTGTAAATTTTAAAAGATAAAAAAGATAATTTTTTGTTTTTAACGCCGTACCATGTTCCCGAAAGGTTTGTTGATGGGGAATAGAGGGAGAAAAATGGTCAGATATAGCAGTATTTCAGTGGCAAAAATTTAAAAAGTTATAAAATCACGTGTGCGTTTGTAAGAATCACGTATGTGTTTGTAAGAATCACGTATGCGATTGCGAGAATCACGTATGCGATTGTGAGAATCACATATGTGTTTGCGAGAATCACGTATGTGTTTGCGAGAATCACGTATGCGATTGTGAGAATCACGTATGTGTTTGTGAGAATCACGTATGTGTTTGCGAGAAACACGTATGCGTTTTCAAGCAAAAAAGGGTTTAAAAACAAAGAACTCAAGCTAAAGAGGCCGTTTTTCATTAACTAATCCCTTTTTCAAGGCACATATTAGCGATAAGATTTGATAGTGGGGGATTTAATTAATTTATTATTGGGAATGGAGAGCAAAAACCTGTCAGGTCTTCAAGACCTGACAGGTTTAAAACGTAAAACATCCCCGAAACCAGTTAGCCGACCTATCGACCTTAGGAGATATC
>Ga0164297_10002018_pt1 | contig 20552 bp, 13 predicted proteins | sample GEODES058metaG_FD_113539 | JGI IMG/M metagenome (GOLD analysis project Ga0164297, IMG submission 113539) | Dystrophic lake water microbial communities from Trout Bog Lake, Wisconsin, USA - GEODES058 metaG | ecosystem: Environmental > Aquatic > Freshwater > Lake | place: USA: Trout Bog Lake... | reverse complement strand
CGGGGGCCTCAAGTTACCAGCCCTTAAATAACTTTGGTTTTTTTATTCAAAATCATCCTTCCACTCTTGATGAAGTTGGCGAATGGTATTTTAACCGGGCGACTAAAAATGTAAATATGTTTTTTGGAGCAAGTATGCCCCCTGGTGTAACCATTCAGGTTGGGAGCGTCGATAGTTTGGTCAATATTACCAACAAAAATTATATTGTTATCACTGGTCTTGCATTTAATGGTGCCAACAATTTTGCCATTCAGCTTCTTAACGCAAACTTTGTAACAATCAAAAACTGTAGTATAACTTTGAGTGGCATTTGCGGTATTAATGCCGGAAATACTACGTATTTAACTGTTCAAAACGACACGATATCGGGTTCTAATAATTCAGCTATCTTGCTTAACGGGACCCATAATACAATAAGTGGAAACACCATATACAACAATGGACTAATACCAGGCATGGGTGCAAGTCCGAATCCAAATTATTCTGCTGTCAATATTACCGGGGTTGGTAATACTGTTGTCAGCAATGATATAGAAAACGCCGGTTATGATGGTATCTGTCACAGCGGTGACAGCGTTTTAATAAAAAATAATTTTGTCACCAACTTTACCCAGATCGAAGATGATGGAGGTGGGATCTATGCCTGGGGCGGAAAAGATACTACAGTTCTTAGTCATGGCAGACAGGTAATTGGAAATATAGTCCTTAATGGCAATGCGGCCACCAATGGAACAAGCGGAACTTTCCTGGGTTGTTCGGTAGGTATTTATACCGACGATAATTCATCTGGTATAACTATTACAGGTAATACAGTTTCGGGTTGTCCGGGTGGCGCAAAATTACATAACTCACAAAGCATCGTTTTTACCGGTAATACGCTCTTTAACAATTTGGCCCAACTGGACATTGCACACGATAATCCGTTATATACAACAAAAAACCTTTCTATAAGCGGAAACATAGCATTTTCAGAATTGATCACGCAGCCTACCCTGGCAATATCGTCGTTTAAGGCAGATATTTCTAATTTCGGTACCTTTAGCAATAATTATTATTCAAACATTATTGACAATACATTTCAATTCAGCATAGCCAATAAAGCACTTAATTTAAGCATGTGGCAGGCTCTTTATAATAAAGATCTTACTTCGTCATTGGCAATCCCAATCCCCTATTATAACTTCAGCAGTACTGACAAAAGAAATAAATTTGCTAATGGGACCTTTAATGCGAATATAAATGGTGCTCTTACCTATTCAGCAAACGGAAATTTCAAAGGTGCATGGATGACAAAATTAGATGGTGGCTCATTTGAGGGTTATTTTAGTTTTATTTCAGGTTCACCAACCAATGGGGAATCAGTTACGATACCCATGGGGCCAGTAAATACCGGAAATACCTATATGCTAAAATTCAGCATGATCGGCACAAAAACTGATGAAAGAGTGGTTGCTTACCTGATCAATTCAGCAGCTCCATATAATATCATAAGTGAAAAGCAATATACAATGCTTGACATTGCAAGAAGTGAAAATGCCGTGTATTTTAACCCAACATCATCAGTAGCGAGTGCAACAGTTGTTTTTGCACTTGAAAATGAAGACGCTACTATTTGGCTGGATAATGTTGGCTTGTACCAGACTACCGCCACTGTTAATAACCCGGCAAACAATATAATATTTGCCTATAACAATACCACATCTCCTAAACTTGTTAAGGTGGGCAAAAACTATGTCGACGTAAAAAATAACAAATACGCTGGCAGTGTTACTCTTGCCCCTTTTACTTCAATTATCCTAATTAAAAATCCCGATTCGCTTGCGCTTATGCCTCCTGTAATTTATTCGGCCCCCAACGCGTCAAAAGGTATTACAGATGCAATCCCAGCAATGAAACAGGTGTCAGTAAGTGTTTATCCAAATCCGGCAACGGACTATATTATGTTTAATTTAAACAATACTGCGATTCAGAGTCTAAATATAGATCTCATGAATACTAATGGCGAAACTATCCTCAGCCAATCGGTGCAGGTAACTAATAATAGTTACAGATTAGATTTCTCTACAAAACCACGCCCGGGGTGTTATTTTATTCATTTGAGCGGTAATGGTGTAAATCAAACGTCGAAAGTGATAATAATGTAAAAAACGGCAAACAAAATCCCCATTATTTAAGTAAAAGGAACAAGCGGTTTGATATCAAATAGTTCAATCTTAAATGGGATTATTGTATCTTAGTATGCCGATAGCGATTTGCATTGTCGAACTAAAAATAACTATCATAAGGAATGAAAAAAGCATTAATAACAGGTGTAACTGGACAAGATGGCGCCTATCTTACAGAATTACTATTGAACAAGGGTTATGAAGTACATGGTATAAAACGAAGAAGTTCGTTGTTTAATACCGATAGGATTGACCATTTGTACCAGGATCCCCATGATACAGATATTAGATTCAAACTCCACTATGGTGATCTATCCGATTCTACCAACCTTATTCGGATAATTCAGCAAGTTCAGCCAGATGAAATATATAACCTTGGAGCGATGTCGCATGTTAAGGTTAGTTTTGATACCCCTGAGTACACTGCGAATGCTGACGGTATTGGAACCTTACGTTTGCTTGAAGCTATTCGTATTTTAGGATTAGAAAAGAAAACAAAAATATACCAGGCATCAACTTCTGAACTATACGGACTGGTGCAGGCTGTACCTCAATCGGAAACTACTCCTTTTTATCCTCGTTCACCATATGCAGTGGCTAAGCTATATGCCTATTGGATAACAGTAAACTATCGTGAAGCATATGGCATTTATGCTTGCAACGGTATACTCTTTAATCATGAGAGTCCTTTGCGCGGCGAGACATTTGTAACCCGCAAAATCACCAGAGCAGTAGCTAAAATCGCAACCGGCCTTCAAAATGATCTGTTCCTTGGTAATCTGGATGCTCAGAGAGACTGGGGGCATGCAAAGGATTACGTTGAAGCGATGTATCTGATCTTGCAACAGGATGTTCCGGAAGATTATGTAATAGCAACCGGCGTAACAACAAGGGTGAGGGAATTTGTTCGTCTGGCGTTCAAAGAAGTAGGCATAGAGATCGAATTCAAAGGTGAAGGAGTTGACGAAAAAGGATACATTGTTTCCTGCTCGAACCCCGAGTATCAAATTGAAACCGGTAAACAAGTTGTAGCTGTCGATCCAAAATATTTCCGCCCAACAGAAGTTGAATTGTTAATTGGCGATCCAACAAAATCAAATACTAAACTGGGTTGGAAGCCAAAATACGATCTTCAGATGTTAGTCAGCGAAATGGTTGCTACAGACCTTGAACATTTTAGAAAAGAAAAATTGTTAAAGGAATATGGATACGCTATTAAAAACCAATTTGAATAGCCCTGCAGTTCAATTAAACTTTATAAAAAGCCTCTCCCGGGGCTTTTTTTTTGCGCTGTCAGGTAATAGAATGAAGCTGTGAGAATATATCGATGCCTGCCTTTTTGCGGTTTTAGTGCCTAACTGAAAGCCCTCAGCCTTGAGAATAATTTATCAGTTACTAACTCAAAGATGAGGGCAATATATGTTGCGATGGATTGGCTTTTGTTCTGTTGATCAGTTGTACAGGATGTTTAAATTTCAACAATCAATAAGCATTTTTATCGCCTGCTATTGATTTCCAAACAGTCAATAAAATAATTCTGATATCAAGCAGGAACGTCCAGTTTTCAAGGTACCAAACGTCTGCTTCTACGCGTTCAAGCATGGCTTCGGTAGTTTTTGTTTCACCCCTCAGACCGTTTATCTGTGCCCAACCGGTAATCCCGGGTTTCATAAAATGCCTTACCATAAACTGGTCGATCAGTTGTGAGTATTGATCGGTATGGCTTAACATATGTGGACGCGGCCCAACGGTTGACATATTACCTATGAGAACGTTAAAGAATTGAGGTAATTCATCAAGACTTGTTTTTCGAAGGAAAGTTCCAATCCTGGTGATACGTGGATCGCCTAAAGTAGCCTGGATGTGCTCATATTGTTTATTGCACCTCATACTCCTGAACTTGTAGCATTTGAATGCGTGGTTATCGCGTCCAGAACGCTTTTGAGTAAAAAACACAGGACCCTTTGATTCCAGCTTGATCAAAATTGCCAGGATTGGGAATAACCAACTGAAAACAAAAATGATTATAATAAGCGAAAAAACGATATCAAATAAACGCTTAATTACCCGGTTAAGGATATTCTCCAGTGGCTCAGCTCTAACTGACAGAATTGGAATATTACCCATATTTTGCAGATAGAAAGTATTCTTAAAATACTCATGATACTCTGGTACTATTTTAAACCTGATAAGGTTTTTATCCGAATCAGACATTAATCGTTCTATTGTTTCGTGCTCAGAATAAGGTAAAGCACAAAATATTTCATCCACATTGTTTTTCAGCACGTAATCCATACATAAGCTGGTATTACCCAAATACAAATGTTGATGCGATACTCTTGAAGGATCATCATCAAAAAAGCCAAGCAAATTATACCCCTTAAAAACCTCGCTGCTAAACTGATCATATAACTCATTTCCGGCCCGGCTTGCTCCAACGATAATGGCATTACGGGAATTGTTTAATAGAACCTTATCACTTTTCCTTAAGGCAAAAAACACAAGTTTCCATGCGCCTAATAGTATGCCGAACAAAGTCATTGAATAAAACAGGTATTCGGGTGTGATAAAGTATGACTTAGTCCCAATGATCATCAAAATGATAACGCATATCAAACTCAGGTACAATAAATAGGTTTTTAGCGTACTATAGTAAACTTTAGTGTCGTTATCCGATACCTTGTTGTACAATCCGGTAATGTTTGATGAAAGAAGCCACAACAAGTTAAAAACTAATACCACAGGAAGTAAATTGGTATTGCTGATCCAGGGTATCAATGAATTGCTGAGGATATTATAAATCACTATCAACGAAACATTGAGCAATAGGTAATCTAGCGTAAGATTAATAGCATTGTAGAATTGTTTGTACCGATGTACCATGTTCAATAGGATTGTGTGTTATAGGTTATACAATAACTATGCTTTAAAAGTTCTGAAATTGTATCAAAACTGCTTTTTTTAATAAATACCGTTTTTATACGTAAATAAGTAACGTAATAGCCGTATTACTTGAAAAAAAAACTACTTTTTTTTCAATTTTTATAAAACTAATGTTCCATGCCTTTGGGTAATAAACTCCCCATTTGAGAAAATATTTGTACACGAAAAAATACAGTTTTTGTACGCCTATTTAATCTATGTTATCTATGATATAAATAGAATTTTTGTTTATTAATTACGACTTAATTAATGCAATAAAGGCATCATCTTTTACCGTTCGATACACGCCGATGCAAGTCAGGAAGACTTGTATCAATATTTTATTTTGAGGCTGCCGAAATGGTTTAAGAAAAACTTTATTGCAAAAAAAAAGCAAATTGACATTACATTCAATTTGCTTTCATAGCTCTGAAAGAAATAATTATACCTAACCAGAACTAAGGGTATTTTTTTTGATCTTAACTACTAAGAGTATCGATCAATAATTTCGATTGCTTAATATTTCCACGTGATGACGCACCGAAGAGTATTGAATCAACTCCGTCAAGTTTACATACATATTCAAGTGCCTCGTTTGCCGGCAATACACCTGCAGCAAATACCTGCATGGCAATTAATCGACAGCGTTTTTGAGCGATCACTTTTTCATAAGCTTCAACACTGCCCGACATGCGGAATCCGGCCTTATTAATTGATGCACAAACTATAGGATTTTTTATACCTGCTGCTTCAAGGGTATCTAAAAGCAAAGGTAAATTCATGGTTATAAACCCAGCTTCAGCACCATGTTTTTCTTTGATATGGTTGTAAAATCCAACCAGAAAATCAGTCATTCCAAGGCCAAGAAGCATATCTGTTATCACATTTTGTAAAAAAACTACAGGCGTTGATATCCCCTTGAACATTTTCAGCTCAGCGTCGATCATTAACTCCATCATGGATATAAAATCCTTTTTTACAAAAGCCAGCCCCCCTTTTGCAACGGTGCTGAATATATTCCCTGGAACGTATTGTTTAATGGTGCCCATAATACCCAATTCAGTTACGGCATTAGCATACTTGTGGGCATAAGGCATACATGGGTATATCTTAAAATCTTTGTATTTAGGGTTATCCCGGATTATTTTACAGATTTCTGCGATGCGGTCATGTGTTGTACACATAAAAGTCTCGATACCTTCTTCAATTGCTATATCAAGCACATCTAAAATGGCCTTATTATCTTTAAATCTTATTGCCTGAGCACGAGATTTTTCATCCGAGCTGTGGTTGACTCCGAAAAATTGATTATCTCCAAAAATTGCTTTTTTCATTTTTATTGGTTGTCATTTAGTAGTAAAGCAATAAGCTCGTCGGTATTCGTGGCACTTGAAAAGGAGCTTATATTATTTATATTTTTTGTTTTTATACAATCTATAAAATGGTCGATCTGGGCAGTATACTCTTCGCCTCGCAGATTATAATTTACAAGATCAGTAAGTTCGGTAATGTACCGGGTGGTCCATCCTTTTTCCAGTCCGAAACTCTTATTTTCTTCCTTTAAATAGATCTTAAGTTCTGTGGCATCTACAATAATTTTCCCTTTTTTGCCAAGTACAGTAATTTGTGTACTCATTTTACGATAAGTATCATCACTCCAATTAACTGAGAGTTGACCTGTCAATCCATTTTGTAGTGTTAAACTCGAGTAAACAGCGTCTTCAACGTCGGCCGAGTAAATACTCTTCAATTGGGTACCTCTTACTTTTACCGGTTTACCCAGGATAAAATTGATCAGGTCTATTGTATGGGAAGCATAATCATACAAGCATCCTCCACCCTGCCCTTTTTCGGAGCGCCAGGTACCAACTTTCTCTTTCAGGACAACAGGGCCATATGATTCGCCCAAAAAATGATATAGCTCGCCGAGCACATTAGCTTCTAACAGCCTTTTTGCTTCATTAAAAGTGCCAATAAATCGATTGTGGTACCCAACCTGGTTAACAAGTTTAAGATCGGATGCCAATTTTGCCAATGTCTTTCCTTCTTCGGCATTTAATGCAAATGGTTTCTCGCAGAAAACATTAACATTGTTGTTCAGCGCATAAGAAACCATATCTGCGTGGTATTTAGTCGGCGATGCGATCACAATACAATCCAGATTCATTGTATCGATCATTTTTTTGTAATCAGTAAAAAATTCGAAGCGAGTATGTTTTTTGAAAACTTCATTTAATAATGATGATGTATCGCATACTGCTACTAAATCAACATCAGGATGTGCTCCAAGTATTGCGCAATGCGAAATACCCATTTTTCCTAAACCAATAATTCCGGCTCTAACCATTATATTTTTTTTAATTCAAATAACACTAATAAAAAATCCTTTACAAATAATAATTGATTGCCGGTATTACGCTTAAAAATCTCTGGTCTCATAAAAATGCGTACCAACCATTCAAGGCGTAATTTTATCCAAATTTTGGCGGGCCTTTTACTATTTCCGGCATACCAGTCAAATACGTTGCCAATTGTCGAGATTACCGGCACATTTAAAAAGTTCTTATTCTCATAAGCCCATTTTTCTTGCTTTGGGGCAGTTAAACCAACAAAAAGTACGTCAGGTTTAAATTCATTGATAGCTTTTCTGCTTTCGGCATTGTCTTCTTCGCTAAACTCTTCTTTAAAGGGAGGAGAAAAATAACCAACTGATACATTTGGATATTCAATTGCAATCCGGTTTTTTATTTTGTTCAAGGTTTTCTCTGACGAACCAAAAAAGAAACATTTTCCGGATTTTTTATTCAACTCAGCGATAAAGTAATCAAAGCAATCCTGTCCGGCTACTTTCTTAATGTTTTTTCCATTTAAAAAGATAGATGCGAAAGCAACACCTATTCCGTCCAGCACAAGCAAGTCACTATTTTTTAAAGCAGTTTCAAACCTTTTGTCGGTCAGGGCAACGCCATATGAATTAGGGCTAAAGGTATTTATAAGAACCTGACCTGAATAATCAACATCAGATAAATTCCCACAAAATACATGATAACCCATAACAGGCAGAAATTTGTCGGTAACCATTGTTTCGAATTGAGTGTTTTTGTTGTCACAAACGCTGTAATTAACCCTCAGCGCGCTGATCTTATACGCAAAATAGCATGCTTAAGTTAAACTAATTTGCTTTTTGTATTAAACTGTCAAAACTGAATTGATCATACAGCCTGGATGATCTTTCAGATAAAAAGTTGAATTTACTATATGAGTCTTTTTTTGGGGCAATTATAACGATTCATTAATTTATTTATTGATTAAATTAAAAATTTAACTTTCTATTGTGATAAACCGTATTTTCTTACACCCTATGTAAAAAATTATATATTTAAGATAGTTTCACATTTTGAATTTAAAAGGTTGATACCACAATCAACCTCATTTTGATGAATAAATTCCACAGTTTGTTCATTTGAATTTTTTAATTCGGATAGTGGCTATTATTTTTCTGATATCGTCACAGCTGCTTAAGTTAAGCCTGAAGCTCATAATTAATCGGGGTTGAAAGAACGCGTTTATGCAAACTTTAAAAACTCTCTTATCGAATTACCAGGCTGCCGTGACCACCTTTTTTGATAATAATTTCAACTGCCCAATATCAATCCAAACCGCGCCAGAGGAAAAATGGGATCGATAAAATAAAGAAGATTCAGACCATTCAGGGGTTTAGCACCACAATATTAGCGCAGGATAATGAAACTTTAAGATTACCATTCTCGTTGAAAACCTCAAATTGAATAAAATTTAGTTAATTATTTAAAGTATCAGGAAAACCTGTTTTTTTCAATAATCAAACAGGTAATGTGGAATTTTGAGATTAAGTTTTAAGTCAATTGGCTGTTCTTGTTAAATTTAAAAAGCCAATTAATTTGTTTTCAAAAGTCTAAACTGCTTTTGATTTCCATTTAATTACTGAATATCAATTTTAAATAGAAGAAAACGATGTTGAAATTTAGTGTCGGGAGGTAATAACCAGTTACTAAATATGTTGTTAAACGAGGGTAATAGCCAGATTGGGAGTTTAAGTATTAATTTGCATTTAATCTTTTATTAAATTAAAACATTGCTTTTTAAATTACTTTTTTTTTATTTATATCATTTGGTTTAATTATTGCATAAAGTAGCCGGCAATATTTCTTTAGATGATTTTAAATTAATTAGATCATTTTAACATTAGTTAATTAAATTGTGCAATATTTTTATAGGCACTATTAAAAATTTAAAACCGAGATATCTTACTAACACTTAAACGCTATGAAATTAAAAGGACTAAAAACGCTGTTTATCCTGCTCACGTTATTTTGTTTTTCCTGCACATCCTACAAAAACATTCCCTATTTTCAGGACTTAAATACCAACGGAGTAACCAAGCAGGATATCAATAATTATTCACCTTTGATCATCCAGCCAGGGGATATTATCGGTTTATTTGTAACCAGTGCAAACCCAGAGGCTTCAGCCGTTTTTAATTTTAATTTAAACAGACAAAACGGAGAGAATGCGGACAGATCTCCTCAAAATGCTGTTATTGGTTATTTAGTTGATTCGAAAGGTATTGTCAGGATACCATTATTAGGAGAAATTAAAGTTGCGGGCTATAACACTTCAGATCTAACAGCCATTCTGCAAACCAAATTACAACCTTATTTAACGACGCCAATTGTAAATGTGCGTATCATGAATTTTAAGGTTTCTGTATTAGGTGATGTTTCGCGCCCCGATGTTTATACTATTTCAAATGAAAGAGTTACTATCCCTGAAGCATTAAGTTTGGCGGGTGATTTAAATATAACAGGTGTTCGAAATAATATTTTATTGATCAGAGAAATTGCAGGCAAACGCGAATTTATTCCGATCGATCTTAATTCAAAAACTTTGTTTGAATCGCCTTATTATTATCTGAAAAACAATGATGTGCTATATGTAACGCCTAACAAAGAGAAAGTTGCTGCATCAAGCACTGGTTTCCAAAAAGTAAGCTTAGTTATTGCAGCACTTTCAGTAGTAGCAATCGCAATATCCAGCAGTCATATCAAACTCTAATAAAAATTCTAATGAGTACGTCTAATCAACAAATTACAACAATAACACTACCGGTAGCCCAAAACCAATCGCTTGATTTTGGAAAAATCATAAAGAAATATCTATTTCATTGGCCGTTATTTATTTTAACGTTAATGATTATGGGTACTGCATCCTATTTTTATTTGCAATACGCCCACCCTGTTTACCCTATTACAGCAACGCTTGAGTTTAAAGATAACAACAGCGCAGCATCCGCACCAACTAGTGAAAAAACCGGTCTTCAGGCATTGGATCAGATCAGCTCTCCAATTATTGTTGAAAATGAGATCGAGGTGATGCAGTCGAAGCAGATCATGTTTCAGGTAGTGAATAAATTGAGGTTATGGGTTGGCTATACAAAAAAAGATGGCTTTTCTACCACCGATTTGTACACGTCGAGCCCGGTTGATTTTGAATTTGTGAAAACCCAGGGTCCTCTTGATCCTGAAGGTGAAAAATTGAAAATTATTATCAATAACAAAGATCATTTCACCCTGGTTACTGGTGAACAGCAACAAAGATTCAAATATGGGCAGCCTATTAGAAGTAGTTTTGGTACCTGGGAATTGTTGCCGGCATCAACATTGGATAGTTTTATCGGATCTACGATCGAGATCAGCGTAATGGACCCCGATGCCGTTACCGATAATTACCTAACTGGTTTAAAAGTACAACTTGAAAACAAGGATGCACCATTCGTAAGTCTTTCTTTCTCTGACCAGGTGCCTCAACGCGGTAAAGACATTCTGAATGCTTTAATGGATATTTATCGCAAGAACGCCATTAACGAAAAAAACAAGAAAGCACAGAACACCATTGAATTTATTGATAAACGCCTTGATTCCATTAGTCGCGACCTGGTGAGTACCGAAAAAATGGTTGAAGGTTACAAAACAAGCCAGGGTATTACCGATGTTAAATCGCAATCACAAAATTACATCGAGGATCGGTCGGCAAATGAGAAAGCCATGCATGACATTGATATCCAAATTCAGATAGTTGACGATTTGGATAAATATATCAATTCTCCTAAAAACAATGGCAAGCAGCCTACAACTGGTAGTCTGACCGACGCTGAGTTAAATTCGATGCTCGACAAGTTGTCGGATTTGCAATTAAAAAAAGATCAGTATCTGGCCACAACTCCTGAAGCCAATCCCATATTTATTCCTATAAACAAGCAAATTGCTACATTACAAGACCAGATAAAGGACAAAATCAAGACCATCAAACAGGGGCTTGTAGCAACCAGGTCAAGATTGCAATCTTATAATGCAGGTTATGATTCTTCGATAAAGAAAGTACCAGGGCAGGAACGAGTATATAATGGTATGCAACGCAATACCGATGTCAAAGAAAAATTATACACTTATTTGCTTGAAGAACGCGAAGAAATATCATTGAATTATGCCGCATCTGTTTCAGACGCTCAGATAGTAGATGATGCACATGCCGGGAAAATGAAATGGCCAAAACCGGCGGTGGTTTACCTCTTGGCACTTGTTCTTGGATTAAGTTTGCCTGCAGGCCTTATTTACAGCCGCGACAGCCTGGACGTTAGGATCACTAATCGCAAGCAAATTGAAGATGTAGTAGCTGTCCCAATTCTCGGCGAACTTTCCTACCAGGAATCATCAACCCCGATCGTTATTTCGCAGGGAAGAGGGAAATTCGCAATTGGCGAACAATTCAGGGTACTTCGTACAAATTTGTATCTTGTTCATAACACTAATAATAGTGGTAGAGTAACTTTAACTACATCGAGTACCGGTGGAGAAGGAAAAAGTTTTGTAAGCGCAAACCTTGCAGTTACCCTTGGTTATGCCGGAAGGAAAACGGTGATACTTGAAATGGATTTACGTAAGCCAAAAACATCGATCATGTTTGGCTTACCGACTGACCATATTGGTATTAGCAATTTCCTTGATGGCGAAAAATGTGCACTTCAGGAATTAATACAGCCTTCGGGTATTCCTGGCCTTGACGTAATAGGCTGTGGTTCAATATTGCCGAACCCATCTGAATTGCTTGAAAAGCCAGAACTGGATGAACTGATTGGTAAGTTGCGTGAGATTTATGACGATATTATTATCGATTGTCCACCTATCCACCTTGTAACAGATGCATTAATTATTGCAAGGGTTGCTGATGCTTCGTTGTACGTGATCAGGCAGGGGTATACGCAAAAAGACGAACTTGATTTCATAAATGAGATAAAATCTGAAAAGAAGTTCCCCAAATTGCACATTATTTTTAATGGTATTAAGAGAGATAAATATGGCTATGGTTACAATTATGACAATAGCTATTACAATACTTATACCGATAAACATAAAAATACGTTAGGAGTTGTGTTTAAAAGATTTTTAACAAGGTTTTAGAAAAAAAAGCAAGCTTCTACCCCACTTCTTTAATGAAAATTGTAATTATTGCAGATTCTCAATAAGTGGGTAGAGGCCGAATGCTATCTCTTGATTTAGATAAAGTTTTAGGATCAAAATAAGTTATTAAGTTTACTAGCGCACTATAACACGATGAAAATTCTTATTACGGGAACTGCTGGGTTTATTGGTTTCCACTTAGCGCAAAAACTTAGCGAGCTGGATTTTGAAATAATCGGAATTGACAATATCAACGATTATTATGATCCCGAACTGAAATTTGCCCGACTTGCAGCATCTGGTATCGATAAAGCCAACGTAAATTGGCACCGGGAAACCCGGAGTACCAAATACCCGAATTACCGCTTTATTCGAATGAATATCGAGAACAAAGGCGAATTGATGTCGCTATGTGCCCGTGAACAATTTGACATTATTGTGCATTTGGCTGCACAAGCAGGCGTTCGGTATTCAATTTTAAATCCAGATGCTTATGCACAGTCAAATCTGGTGAGTTTCTTAAATATCCTGGAAGTGAGCAGGTTTAACCCGGTTAAGCACCTGGTGTATGCAAGTTCTTCCAGTGTTTACGGGCTTAATACCACGATGCCGTTTTCTGTACACGATAATGTTGATCATCCGGTATCACTGTATGCAGCCAGCAAAAAAGCAAATGAATTAATGGCTCATACCTACAGTCACCTTTACCGGATACCAACAACGGGTTTGCGATTTTTTACCGTATATGGACCCTGGGGACGGCCGGATATGGCTTACTTCCTTTTTGCTGGGGCAATAAAAAGCGACAAACCCATTCAGGTATTTAATCACGGAAAAATGAAACGTGATTTTACTTATATCGACGATATCGTGAACGGGATCATCAATGTGATGAAAAAACCCGCTGAGCCTGTTGATAACTGGGATTCAAAAAACCCCGATCCGGCAACTTCGACAGCCCCTTATCGTATCTACAACATTGGCAACAACAATCCTGTGGAGTTATTGAACTTTATACAGGAAATTGAAATAAATATGGGTAAAAAGGCCATATTGGAGATGAAAGAAATGCAGGATGGCGATGTTGTAGCTACCTGGGCCAATGTTGACGACCTGATTCATAATTTCAATTATAATCCGAATACAGATATTCAACAGGGTATTAAAAATTTCGTCGAGTGGTATAACTCTTACTACAATTAGTAAAGTTCAATAATTGATAAAATCCGTTGCCCCCGGTTGATTTACAATATCAATTTCCTTTGAAATTAATAATAAATAAGACTCAGAAAAAGAATTAATGAAAGATAAAAAAAATCTGGGTGTATTATTGTTATACGTTTCAACGATAGTTGGGCTGGGCTTTAATTTTTTAGGCAGCATATTAAATTCAAAAATGCTTTCTAAAGAGTCTTTCGGAGATTTTAAATATATCCAGAGCTACCTTTTATTATTAAACTCAGTAATCAATTTTGGTTTTTTTCAGTCGGGAAGCAGGATAATTGCCGTTGCAGAAAATAAAAAGAAAGGTCAGATAATAAAAGGGTATCTACTCTACCTATGTGTTGCCGGACTGATCATCATGTTTGTACTAACTTTAGGGATCAGACTTTTGGGTACCAGGGTATTGTCGGATAGGGTATTTCATTATCTTTTGATTTTCTTCCCCCTTTTTATTGCACACCCATTAATGAATTATTTTGAATCTGCCTTTCAGGCAGAACGGAAATTGCTGAGTTTCTCTTTATATAAATTGGTGCCCCCAATTGCTTATATAATATGTCTGTTGATCGGAAGGAGTTTTTTTAGCGGAATAATTTCATATAATATAATCACTTATTACTCCTGTTCGTTACTGGTTTTTGTTTTGTTTTTCAGTTTTGATAAAGTGAAATTCAAATGGAAGAGTGAAGAATTAGATGAACTGCTGTTGGCTAACAAAGAGTTTGGATTGCAGATTTACTATGGCGCATTGTGGGGTGTTGGAACAGGGTACCTGCTTACGATACTGGTAGGCTATTACAATGTTAATAATGTAGATGTGGGTAGATATAGCCTTGCTTATACGCTTGTAACATTACTTACATTTTTACCAACAATTTTTGGTACAGCAAATTTTAAAGATTTTGTTACGGCTGAAAAGTTACCGAGAAAGGTATTGTATCAAGCAATTTTTTCGTCATTGATCCTCCTGCTGCTATTGATTTTTACCATCGATTTTTGGATTAAGTTATTTTTTAATAGCAGTTTTGTAATCGTTGGCTTACTTGTTAAAATTGGAGCAATTACTGCAGTTTTACATGGCTTTGGCGACTTTATCAATAAATTTCTTATTGCAAAAGGACGAGGGAGAATTATAAAAAATGCTGCAATCATCACCGGTATAATTCAATTGATAAGTGCATTTATTTTTATACCGAGATATTCAGCAGTTGGAGCAATGATCGCGAATGCAATTGGATCAGGTGCGTATTTCCTGATTTTTATGATTTATTACTACAAGAACTATGAGTACAAGAAATCATGATAATAACAGCGTGGTAGCAAATTCTGATTTTAAGGGGAGAGTATTTCTGAAATTGCATTATTTACGCTTAAATTTCTTCTCTGTTTTTTACTCATTCTTTAATAAACTTACCTGGAACTTGAAAGGAATTGAAATGGTAGGATCGAGCAGGTTTTTTGGCTTTGCAAAAGCTTCCAGATTTCCTGGTTCAAAAATTATTATAGGTGAAGAATGTACATTCAGATCTGATAAATATTCAAATTTGATAGGTGTTAATAGAAATTGTATTCTATCAACACATTCCCCTCAGGCTATAATTAAAATAGGTAACAATTGCGGATTTAGTGGTGTTAGCATCGGATGCTCTAATTCCATTACCCTCGGTAACAATGTATTAGTTGGTGCAAACGTACTGATAACGGATTTTGACTGGCATGGGATCGATCCTGACAAGAGGAGGGCTAATTCTGGTAACTCTGCTCCCGTTGTTATCAGCGACAATGTTTTCATCGGTGTAAACTCTGTTATTTGGAAAGGTGTAACTATCGGAAAAAACTCCGTTATTGGTGCAAATTCACTCGTCACCAAAGACGTGCCCGAAAACTCAATTTATGGCGGAAATCCGGCGAAGCTAATCAAGATTATTGATGGCTTTGAATAAACTTTTTGATAAATTTAAGGAAATCTAAATATTGATTTTAAAAGGATTTGGAGAACATATAGAATATAATTAAGAGTCCATTTCGTTTTAATTAGTCATCTGAATTTATAGGCAATACCTTTCAATTAGAAAAAAGAAAAACCTGACAATAATAAAAGCTAGTAAGAAATATGAAAAAAAATGCTCTTATAATTTACTATATCATTTTGATAGGATTAATAGGTACCGCTATTTTCACACTTTTTTCGCAGTTTAACATGAAAGGTGAGTACACCGAAAGTACCGTTGGCGGATGGTATTACCAGGTTGCTTTCGTAAGTAACATATTGTTAACAATTGCAAGTATATATTCTTTCATAATTTATCGTAAGAGTTTTCCGGTAATAGTTAGTATATGTTATACATTATTACTGTTGTTGATATTCGTTACATCGTTCAGTGATATGGGGATGTTTTCCAAAACGCCAAGTATGTTTTATTCGCCGAAAGGAATTGGTGCATGGATCAATTTTGGACTTCTGTATTTTACTGCTGAAGAAGCCTATACCGTTAAAATATTTAAAATTTTTAAGCAGTTATGTTTTGTATTTATTGTATTTAACCTGGCACAGTTGGCATTATTAGGAACAATTTCAAACAGAGATGATGCGCTGAATGCTGTAAGAGATACTACCGTTTATTTGATATGGGTTTATCCGATTTTCTTCTTCGACTCGAGTGATAAAACACAATTTGCTAAAGCCATAAAATATGGTTTGATATTGTTGGTAGCATTTTTTGCTTTCGCTATAGCTTCCAGAAGCTACCTGCTTGTTATAATTTTCTTTATTCTTATAAAATTAAAAAGAGATCTGAAAGAAGGAAAAAACTCGATGGTTATTGTTGGGATCTCTGGAATGGCTCTATTGGTAGGTTATTATTTTACAGCTAATATCCAAAAATTTAACAACGTTAAAGGTTTACTGTCGACATTTTCAGGAAGAATAGACGATGACACGCGTACAAGTCAGCTAAGAGAATTCCTGGATCAATACAACTATGATAAACTTTTTTCAGGTGTTGGTCCATCAGGAAAATGGCATTGGTCGGTTTACACCAAAGGAGGTTATGAATGGCTTGATAACCAATTTATTTTGATTACCTGGTGGTTTGGAATTATTACATGTTTGGTTTATATTGCATTTCTTGTTTATCCTGTAATCAGGAAAAATCCGACCAAAAACTTAATGGTATCAAATGCTAAAATCATCATTATATTTTGGATATTAGCATGCGGAGGCTTCGCTATTTATGCTACCATCTGTACTAAACTATTCTATTATTTTATTACCCTTTTAATTGGAGTAGCCACACTTAATGTAAAACAAACGAGTTTTCTGGCTATCTCTAAAGACAAAAAAAGGATTGAATAATTCTAAAAAATATTTGACAACCTTGATTCCCTAATTAAAGTAACATTGATATTAAGCAATTATTGATAGTATGGGTAACTTAAAAAAGAAATTAGTAGAGCTGCTGATAAAAAGGCGCATCTCCCATAATTCAAAAATTTTCATAAAAAAAATATCAAAGGTAAATGCAGGCAACAATTTTAAATTGAACCCTGACATAGCTACGGCACATAAAGAAAAATGGTCGAAGGTTTTCAACGGCGAAATTGATCTGACCTGGTTAACGTGGTATATAAAAAATTCAGGCATTAACAGTCCGGATTTTATACCCGAAAACGTATTCTATACAACAGTTGAGGCTATTGTTAATAATCCGAGGTTTGCGGTAAGTTATTCGGATAAGAATTTTTACGATTTGACGAATTCAAGGGGGATATTTCCGGAAAATATTATCAGAAATATAGATGGTTTGTATTTTGACGATAATTTTTAACCACTGTTAATTGGAAATGATAAACAGTTGAATGAAATCCTGGCCGGTAACGATTCATTTTTTGTGAAGCCGGCCCTGGAGTCTGGTGGAGGACGGGCAGTAGAATTGTTTAGTTCTATAAATGGTATTTTTCAAAATGCTGACGGAAAGGAATTAACATTAAAAGTACTGGAAACAACTTATAAAGAGAATTTCATTATTCAAAAGCCATTATCCCAGCATCCTTTCCTTAAGCAATTCAATTCAACCTCGTTGAATACATTAAGGGTATTAACTTATCGAAGCTCAGTAACAAACAAAATAAATATTTTACAAGTTGTTTTCAGAGTTGGGGCTAAAGGGCAATATGTTGACAATTTTAGAGCTGGTGGTTTTTCAATCGGGGTAAACAAGGACGGGTTGATCAATAAATTTGCTTTCAACAGGGATGGTATAAGATTTGAACAGGTAAATGAGATCGATTTGAAAGAAAGCGTTTTGCAAATTCCTTTGTTTGAAAATGTGCAATCGACTGCAAAATTAATAGCAGAAAAAAACATTCATCACCGTATGCTGGCGCTCGACATGACCATTGATAGCTATAACAATGCGCGTTGTGTTGAAATAAATAACAAGAGTAACGAGATCAATTTCCATCAACTAAATAATGGTCCTTTGTTCGGAGAATTTACTGACGAAGTTATTGACTATTGTATGTTGCATAAAGAAAGACTTTATAAAGAATTTATTGTCACGACAATCCCTTTTGTACCGTAAATATTCATTAAAATGAAGTTTTAGTGCAGTTTGGCTCATCTATTGCACTACTAATTTCGTATAAGTATAACCAAATCAATATTGATGAAAATTACGATCATACTCAATGAACCCTACCCTTATGGCATGGCCTGCACCAACAGGATCCATTTATATGCCAAAAGATTCAAGGAGCAAGGACATGATGTAGAAATTATAATCCCAAAACCAACAGAAAGCCATCATACTCAAGCCAGAAATACCGAAATTGAGGGTGAATACGAAGGAGTAAAATTCAGGTATCCGTTAAATCCGGTCCGCAGTTCGTCGTTTTTGAAACGCCGGATAAACGACGTATTGGCTTATTTTAAAACTTTGTATTACATTCTGAAAAACAAACGTGATACCGACATCGTGCTTTTAGTAGTAACAAAATTATATATGGTAGTTACCTACAAACTATTTTGCATCCTATTTGGATCAAAATTAGTTTGGGAGAAAAGCGAATTCCCCTTTGTGTTTGCGAAAAAAACTGCCATCAATAAATTATATCATAAAATATTCGCGAAATTTGGCTTTAAGCTTTTTGATGGTATCCTTCTGATCTCAGACAGTCTTTTTGAATACTTTAAAGAGAAAGTTGGCAAGAAGACAAAGCTTATCGTTATTCCGATATTAACAGATACAAGTGTATTCACCCCTACAAAAAACAATAGTGGCGAAATTGTCTATGCTGGGGCACTGAATCAATTTAAAGACGGCATAATGGACTTGCTAAAAGCCTATAGTATCTTTTCAGGTAAAATGCCCGGGAAAAAACTGGTGCTGATGGGCGATATTAATTTATCTTCAAACAAAAATGAAATTAACAGCTTTATCAGTGAGCATCGTCTTACAAATGAAGTAGAAATTACCGGATATGTCAGCAGGCCTGAAATGATTCGTCGAATGAGTAACGCTGCGGTTTTAGCACTTGCAAAACCCTCAAATTTGCAATCTGAACATTGTGTGCCTACTAAAATTGCCGAATACCTTTCAACGGGTAAACCGGTATTGGCAACAAATACCGGATCAATTCCAAAGTTTCTAACCAATAAAAAAGATTCGTATTTAACCGAGCCTAACAACCCAGAACAACTGGCTGAAACATTATTCAATATATACTCAGATTATCCAAGCTCAGAAGCAGTTGGCAAAAATGGGCGAATCATGGCTCAGGATCAATTTGAATACACCAAACAAGGAGATAGAATAATTTCCTTTTTTAACGACATACTAACTACCAATGGCAAATAATATAAAAATAGCTGTAACCGGAGATTTTTGTCCGATATATGAAAACGGCGACCTGATAATGAATGATTTATACGATAAAGCATTCGGTAACTTGATAGATAATATTAAAGATAAAGATCTGCATATAACTAATCTTGAGTGTCCATTAACTAATTCAGAAGCTCCAATTCTTAAGCTTGGCCCCTCACTTAAGGCTGATCCAACTTTAATAAAAGGACTAAAGCATACTTTGGTTGATATTGCCTGCCTGGCAAATAACCATATTTCGGATTATGGTGATCAAGGTGTAATTGACAGTATCGAGCTGTGCCATAGTAATGGAATAAAGACTGTGGGTGGAGGAAAGAATATCAAAGATGCCAGCACTACTTTATTTGTATCAGTTAAGGGAAAATCAATTGCTATCATTAACGTTGCGGAACATGAATTCACGATAGCATCTGAAGAAAGGGCCGGTGCCAATCCGCTGGACATAATTCAAAACTTTCATGCTATAAAAGATGCCCGAAGTAAAGCTGATATTGTCATTTTAATTATTCATGGAGGAAACGAGTATTACCAGTTACCCTCGCCACGCGTAGTCGAAATGTACCGTTTCCTTGCAGAAGCTGGTGCTGATGTTGTGATCGGACATCATCCGCATGTATATAGCGGTTATGAGTTATATAAGGGTGTCCCGATATTTTATAGTATTGGTAATTTTTTCTTTGGCTGGGATGTTATCAGACCAGATAATGAATATATCGGATTGTTGTTGCTTTTAGTTTTCGATGAAAAAGGTTCATTGACATTTGAATTGAAACCGTTTTACCAATCTAAACCCGGTATTGGATTTAAAGTGATGGAGGGAGAAGAAAAACAAAAAATATTAGATCACGTTGCTCATT
>Ga0164297_10002016_pt1 | contig 20556 bp, 19 predicted proteins | sample GEODES058metaG_FD_113539 | JGI IMG/M metagenome (GOLD analysis project Ga0164297, IMG submission 113539) | Dystrophic lake water microbial communities from Trout Bog Lake, Wisconsin, USA - GEODES058 metaG | ecosystem: Environmental > Aquatic > Freshwater > Lake | place: USA: Trout Bog Lake... | reverse complement strand
ATTCCATAGAAAACTTCTTTAGTATGTTGAAATCAAGATTACAAAAATTAGAAGGATTAAAATATGAAGAATTAAAGAAAAATATAGAGAAAGTAGTAAGAGAAATACCAAAAGAAAAATATATAAATATTATTAGAGGAACATATAAACGACCATTAGGATTTATAAGGAAAGCATCTAACAGAACAAGAAAATTAAAGAATTATAAATAACACATTTAAAAAGTCGGCGTTTAAATGTGCAAAGGTGTAAAATTAATTTTAAAATTGATTATAAATTTTATATTTTTATAACCTTTATAACATTTATAAAACCAAAATGGACTTGACAAGATATGAACCTTTGAATGCATTTCAACTATTTGCATTCCTTAAGTTGGATTTGCCTACAGATATTAAGATAAAGATTTATAATGAATATTTCAAGATCGGTCTTGTTTGTAACAAGAAATATGAGATTTTAATGATGGAAATAAAATCGCCAAAATGTACTAGTCTAGACCCTACAGACTTGAAGCAAATTGTTGAGCTAATATTCAAAAACCATGAAATTCTCTCTTATGTTCGTGCCAAAAATCATTTATTCAATCAAATTTATATTGAACACTACATACATAATCAAAAAAGATTTGACTTATTGAATTTATTTGATAGTTTCAATCTAACTTGGCTCATGCATTTATATCATTAAACTATGAAAATTACCATTCTAGTATGCACCATATATGCAGTTATTATAAATAAATGTTCTTTATAAGTTGACATGATAATAATAAATATTCAATTATTTGAGGAATCTATAAAGTATTTTGCCTTTTCAAAAATGGACAAAAATAAATGTCCATTTTTGAAAAGGGGATTTGGACTTTTAAAATTTTTTCAAAAAAGTCAGTTGTGACGATAATGCTCTCATTTTCATTTTTTCATTAAAAAAAGTGTGAGCATATTTTTTTCGTATTTTTTGGACAAGCTATTGTCTATACTCTATTTAGAGGACAGATGGATTACAAAATTTGGGTGGAAAAGTTGCCATTTTATTGCTGTAATATTTGTGACTTTAAATCGTCAGAGAAATGGAGATACATAAGACACATATCAACGCTTAAACATCAAAAAGAGACAAAAGAGGACAAAATGGATGACGCAAAAAGTTGCATACAATATGTGTGCAAATGTGGTAAAGAATATAAATACAGACAAGGATTATGGAAACATCAGAAGAATTGCACAGTTAATTCTAATGAGATAGTGAGTTCAAAATATAATTTAACTGATAATGAGTTTACTAAGGAGATGTTCATAATGCTTCTTCAACAAAATAGTGAGTTCAAAGAATTGATAATAGAACAAAATAATAAGATGTTAGAACTAACTAAAAATAATAATTTTATTACTAATAACATAAATAATACTACAAATAACAATAATCAAAGTTTTAATATGAACATATTCTTGAATGAACAGTGTAAGGATGCACTCAATATTGGTGAGTTTGTGAATAGTCTTCCATTAACATTAGAAGACTTGGAAAACACTGGAAGAGTTGGATATGTGAAGGGAATTACCGATATTGTTCTAAGAGGATTAAAAGAAATGGATATTCATAAGCGCCCAATTCATTGTAGTGATTTGAAGAGAGAAGTTATGTATGTGAAAGACAATGATGTTTGGCATAAAGATGAAGAAAATATCAAAATAAAAAAAGCAATTCAAAATATTGGAACACGAAATTATAAACAAGTAAAAGAATGGATAGAAAAATACCCAGAAGCAAAAGACATAAATACCAAAAAACACGAGCAATATGTAGGAATTCGTCTGAAATGTACTGGAGGTTCAGATATAGAAGAAGATGATAAATTACATCGCAAAATACTTTCAAACATTGCAAAAGTCATTCACATTAACAAATAAATTCATGGTTTGTGTTGTTGGTTCTTTAAGTTCTTTTTAAAATAATATATAAAAGTCATTCATAATAACAAATAAATTCATGGTTTGAGTTGTTGGTTCTTTAAGTTCTTTTTTAAAATAATATATAAAAGTCATTCACATTAACAAATAAATTCATGGTTTGTGTTGTTGGTTCTTTAAGTTCTTTTTGAAATAATATATATTAAAGTTTTTTGCATTTTTAAAAGTCGAAGTCCCCTTTTCAAAAATGGACATTTATTTTTGTCCATTTTTCAAAACCCATTGCCGACTTTTGAAAAAAATTACAGAAATTCTAATTGTTACCATAATGCTGTAAAATCCAATTTTACATTGAAAAAACTGTGAGCATAAATTTTTATATACTTTATGCAAACTATTTAGTAATATTACCTTGTTCAATATTATGCAAGAAGAATTGCAGAATTTGCAGAATTTTAAAACATCGTCAGAAAAAAATAAATATTTTTGTAAATATTGTAACTATTATACATCTCGTAAAAGTAGCATAGACAGTCATAACATGTCAAAACGCCACATTTTGAACAAGATTCAAAATTCTGTGAACCAAAATTATGCAATAAATCACTCATTCCAGTGTAAAAATTGTGATAAAATATATAAGAATCGTAATGGATTATGGTATCATAGCAAATCATGCAATAATTTGAATGAAATAAGTAAAAATAATGTTATAGTTACTTCTTTAAGTAGTTCAGATAATGAAAATACATTAAATACAAATTTTATTATTGAGATACTTAAACAAAATCAGGAATTACAAAAACAAATAATTGAGATTGTTAAGGATGGCAAAACAATTAATAATACAATCAATAATAATCAAAGCTTCAATATGAATGTATTCTTGAATGAACAGTGTAAAGATGCACTCAACATTGGAGAGTTTGTGAATAGTCTTCCATTAACCTTGGAAGACCTAGAAAACACTGGAAAAGTTGGATATGTGAAAGGAATCACTGATATTGTTCTAAGAGCATTAAAAGAAATGGACATCCATAAACGTCCAATTCATTGTAGTGATTTGAAGAGAGAAGTTATTTATGTCAAAGATAATGATGTCTGGCATAAAGATGAAGAAAATATAAAGATTAAAAAAGCTATCCAAAATATTGCAACACGAAATTATAAACAAGTAAAAGAATGGATAGAAAAATATCCAGAAGCAAAGGATATTACAACAAAAAAACATGAACAATATGTAGGAATTCGCCTCAAATGTACAGGAGGTTCAGATATAGCAGAAGATGAAAAATTACACAGCAAAATACTTTCAAACATTGCAAAAGTTATTCATATTAACAAATAAATTCACTGTTTGCGTTGTTGTTTTATAATTAAATTTTCAGAAATATTTTTAATTAAATCAATTCCAGTATATAAATTTCTAATATTATATATTATGAGTCATAACAGTTTGAATATAATACTTGAAAATTTACGAAGACAATTACAACAAATAAATAATCAAATAAGAGAAGTGACAAATAGTGATATCTTACATGATGATGTTAAAAAGGTACGTTTGGCTGATCTTACTGCTTCAATAAGAGATTTAGAAGTTCGCATTACTGATCTAGAGGAGCAAGAGAGAATATTATTAAGGCTTCAAGAATTAAGAACTTATTTGCAACAAATAAATTATAATTATAAAAGATTAAGTGATCAAGAATTAAGAGATCTCAAGATAAATATGAGAACTTATTTTGGTCAAGTTAATAATATTAGGGACTTATTTCATGAAGAGAGGGATGAGCATTTGCTTTTTCTTTCTAATGAATTGGATGATGTACAAAGAGAACTGAATGAACGAGCTCAACGACGAGCTGAAGTGAGAGCTGGAGTGAGAGGAGGAACTAGAGCATCCAGAAAGTCTAGAAAATCTAGAAAGTCTAGAAAATCTAGAAAAATTAGAAAATCTAGAAAATCTAGAAAATAAAACTTAATAAAACAATATAAAATCATTATACAATAGATATAATATAATGATTTTTAGATATTTATATAACGTTATATACAGTGTTCTTTTTATTTGTGGAACATGTATAACAACTAAAACAAGTATTGAACATAAATTTTGCGTAAATTGTAAATATTATTTGAAAGATTTGAGTAGTTTTTCAAAATTAGATAGATGTACTCAATTTGAAAAAAAAGAACCAGAAGATGAAATAAAATCTAAAAGAGATAAAATAAAATATTTTGTAACAGGAATAAAAGTAGAAAAACCTAAAAAACCAATAGATTATTTTCTTTGCGAAACAGCGAGAGAGCTAAATGAATTCTGTGGGTTAGATGGTAAAAAATATGAACCAATTAGTTAATTACATTGTAACTAATTATCTTCTTTGTTGTTGAGTTAATACAGATAATTCTTGATTTCTTTGCTCTTGTAATTTTTCAATCGTCATCTCTCCTCCAAGTTTTGGTTGTTTATAATCGTGTTCATCAGTTGGTGTAGTAATAGTATCTTGATAATTCAATGGTACATAATTATGCATTTGTCTCATGCCCCCATTACCTTTTGTGTTTAGTTCTTCTGAATCCATATCTAAAAAACTAAAATTATCAGACATAACACCAGACATGCCTCCATTTAATGAAAATGCCATTGGCTCCATATTATTACTTGTTGCTTGTTTGGTAATCACCTCTTGTTTTGGTTTAAAATGCTGATAAATTGCATCTCCATAAATAACATCATAACCTTGATTTAATAAAAGTAATGCAGGAACCTTTGCTACATTTTCAGGCATAACAATCCTTTGCTGATTTTCCAAAATAATATAAGTTTTTCCATCGGGTCCTTTATTACGTTTATCAATACAAATAAAATGAATATCTTTACTTAATTGAGTTTTTGATAAAGTCTGCAATAATTTCTTAGAATGTTCACAAAAATTGCTATAATAAAGTATTGCACTCATTAATTTATAATAAGTTTATTCCAATTTTGTTTTAACTCATTTTTTACAAATAAAATAAATATAATAAAAAATAAAATATAATAAAATAAAAAATTGATATTTTATTATATATTAAAAAATAAAGTATAATATAAGAATACAGAATGAACCCAATCATTGATTCTATTACTGAAGAAAATGGCCTCCTTAAGTTTACATTGAGTGGAGTAAATGTAAGTTTGGCTAATGCTCTTCGCCGAACAATCATTTCTGATATTAAAAGTATAGTATTTAGAACAACACCTCATGAAGAAAATAAATGTTCTATTATTATAAATACATCTCGCCTTAATAATGAAATTTTGAAGCAGCGCCTCAGTTGTATTCCTATCCATATTACAGACACCTCTTTCCCTATCAAAGATTATATTGTTGAAGTAGATGTAGAAAATAATACAGACACCATAATGTATGTTACTACTGAAGACTTTAAAATAAAGAATATACATACAAATCAGTATTTAGGTGAAAAGGAAACTCGTGAAATATTTCCGCGTGATGATTTGTCAAATGATTTTATTGATTTTGTGCGATTACGTCCCCGTATTTCCGATGAAATTCATGGAGAGAAGTTGCATTTTATATCAGAGTTGTCTTATGGTACTTCAAAAGAGGACTCTATGTTTAATGTTGCATCTACTTGTTCTTATGGTTATACACTTGATATAGTTGCTATAGAAAATGAATTAGTAAAGAAAGCACAAAAATGGAAAGATGACGGAAAAACAAAAGATGAAATAAATTTTATGAAAAAGGATTGGAAACTTCTAGAAGGTCAGCGCATCACAAAGAAAGATAGTTTTGATTTTATAATAGAGAGCGTTGGTGTATATACAAACAATGAGTTGGTTAAATTGGGTTGTAAAATTATGAAAAAGCGTCTAGATAAATTGAAAAATCTTATTGAAACAAATGATATTCAAGTAACAGAATCAGAAAACACAATTAAAAATTCTTATGACGTGCTTTTAGTAGATGATGATTATACTGTCGGGAAAGCAATAGAATTTGCATTATATTCAAAGTTCTTTGAATCAGCAAAGACACTCACTTATTGTGGGTTCTCAAAAGCTCACCCTCATGACCCAGATAGTATTATAAGAATTGCATATAAAGAAGATATTGCAGATAATTCTGTAGTAAAACAAAATATGTTGGAATGCATTGAAGAATTAAAAATTGTATTTGATACAATTAACAAAAAATTCTAAATAAAGTTACCTGATGCATTGTGAGAGTTAATAGAGCCAAATATAATAATTTTAATATTTTATATTTTAATATTTTTATATTTTTTTGAAACCACTTCACAAGTTATTGTGTAATATATTATTTATGCAATTGCATTCTATTTTTCTAATTCTACTTGAAGAATATCTACTTGTCTCTTACGCATATGATAATTTAGTGCATACATTTGCAAACTAGGATGTATCTTATTCACATAATCAATAACAATACTATTAGTTATATGTCTTCCTTTATCTTTCAAAATATTAACATAATGTTGATGAATATTATACATGTGCGTTCTGAAATTTTCACCATAATCTTTCAAAGGAGACATTTTCTTGATATAACAATCAATATAATTGTTGTAAAGTGAATAAGTATAATCATGTATTTGCTTTCTAAAAAATGCAAATTCCTTCTTATGTTCTGGATAATATTTCAAATATTCTTTTACTTTTCCTTCTTTTCTTAAACTCAAATATTGATACATCAATTTTGGTTGATTACCTCGTAAATGTCTAACATTCTCATAAACTGGATTCCTTCTCTTAGTCCGCGCTCCTGTTTCTAAATTTTTCAAAATAACACCAACTACTTGATAATTTGTATTCATACTTGCATAAATCTGTATCAAATCTTCATATGTTTCCCATTCTGTGTATACTTCAGGGAATTGAATCGTTGTTTGTGACCATATATGGTTTTCTTTTGTGTAATCAATACTTAAAACATTTATCATACCAGTATCAGTATGGATAATTTGATAAACAGATACTAGATAAAGAGCAGGTTTAGAAAAAGGTACAACAATACGATTTAGGGGATGTTGCATTACAAAACTATAACAATATGATTGATTTAATAAATTTAAATCCAGACCAACTTCTTTAACAGCATCCATAAACATAGAACGGAAAGTAACAATGGGTTTACCATGTTCATGATAAAACGCAATTTCAGCACCTACACAACTACGAGTGGAAATTTCCCAAGCGCCAGATAGACCAATATTTGGGTCCCAAAAAACATTAATCATTGTACCTTCAATAAATTGCTCTGCAATAATATTTTGTGTTTTTTCAGGATGAATAGTTAAGAAATTATCCCAATCAATAGATTTTGGAGGTGAAAAGCATATAACTTTTTCACTGGAATTTATAATAACAGAGCGTAACAAACCAATAGAACTTTTATCTTCAGAGAGAAGGACATTTTTATTGTAGCGTATGAGAGAATAATTTTGTTTAGTAGGACTTTGACTAAAAATTTTGTCAAATTTCAATGTTGAAAAAGAATCATTGTTGAAATTTGATTTAATAATATCTTCAAAACCAGGAATGTTATTTAAATGAAATGTTACACCATTATCAGAAGAAAAAGTTGTCATAGGTAGAGACATATTAATAAATTAAATAATAATATGTCTTTAAACTCTATATTTTTAATGTTTTTCAGTTAGAGATAAAAATTTCTATTATAAATATAGGGTAATGTCATCAAATGTATCTAAAGAAGAAGAAAGTGATAATATAGAGGAATTTGACCCAATATTAGAAACAAAAGAAGCACAAGCAGAAGCAGAAGCAGAAGCAGAAGCAGAAGCACAAGCAGAAGCACAAGCAGAAGAAGGACAAACATTAGAATTAGGTGATGTTATTAAGTTTCAATCACCAGATAATGAAATATATAATAATAATACATTTATAATTGATTATATTGATGAAAATCAAGTTAGTTTAATAAATATTTCAGATTTACAAAAGAAAATTTTGCAAATAAAAGATGGAATATTAGGAGATGGTTCTATTCAAGGAATTGAATTAATTTTTCGTAATCCTGAAAAAGGATATGCAAGACAAAATGGTTTATTACCTGGTAATTGGGTAAATATTTATTTTGGTGGCGAATTTCCATCTATTATTACTGGAAAAATTACGAATTTAGAATCTGATATGATTGAATTAACTTTACCAGATAATGATGTAATTTATTTGAACTTTGCTTATAAGGGTTTACCTACAGATTTACCAATTGAAACAATTGAATTGAGAGAAGCACCTCAAAAAGAAAAGGAATCTGGAATAAATGAGAAAAGCAAATCAGAAGAAGAACAAGAAGAACAATATGAAGAAGAATTAAATGAATTAGATAAAGAATTATCAGATGAAGAGTCAGAACAAAGAAAAGAAAGAACATCTAGATTACAAATTCCTATAGAAACAGTAAAAGACCAAGCAAGAGAAATTATTATATATGCAAATGAAATAGAATTTGGTGAAGAATTAGGTGCTATTAAACAATATGTAGGTATAGATGCAAGCAAACAAAGATTCAATATTGAAGCACAAACAAATGATTTATTAGATGAATTATTATCAGATATTCCAAGTGTTGAGAGAACATCAACAGTATTGAATAATATTCATATTATGATTGAGCGTTTCAAACAATTACGTCTAGCTTTTTCTACATTTGACGATTATGGAAACGTAACAGGTTCGCTAAGGAAAGACTCACAGTGGAAACCATTAGCAAAAGATTTAGAGAAATTCAAAACAGCACTTTATTGGCTTCTTCCAGTTGCAAAAAATAGAAAGAAACTCTATAATGTGAATAATAATGAAACAGAAAATGAAAATCAAACAATAATATCATTAGACCTTATAGATGATTTAAAAGGTGTAGAAAATATATTAAAATCTTATAAATCAGGTTCTACTGGAGAAGAACAAAATAAATATGTTACAATGATGCAAGAATTAAATCCTTATTTTACACCATTTGAAGATGTAAATCCAGAAACAATTGGTAATATTTTATATGAAGAAGAAGTAAAAACAAATTTGAATATTGTAATTGATAATTTATCTGATTTTTATTCCTCTGTTGCAGTAAATGATAATATAAAAACAAACCGTTTCTTGATTCAAAAATATAATTTAGGTACTTATAGATTAGATGATTGTAATTTTAAAGGTAGCAAAATGGTATGTAATATGGTGCCATTTACAAGAGCGGATAATCTTCAAGTGTCATCAATATTAACATTACCAGAACCAGCATTAATATTCTCTCAAATAAGCTTACCTGCATCAAGTATTATGCAGAAAGCAAATTTAAATCAACATTTTTTGAATTATTGGCAATTATTAAAGAAAAATACTAGTGTAGAAAATATCATCATAGATGATTTGGAAAAAGAAATAGAATTTGAAGAAGATGAAGAATATTTAATGAATATTAAAAATTATGTTTTAACTGAAAAAGATAAGGAAATTACATCATCTGAAAATTATGCAAAATTTTTAAATGTAATTATACCCAAAACCCGAACATTATTCAATTTAGTCAAAAAATATATTAAAGGAAAATTAACGCTTAAAGATGTTGTTGGGTTTTTAGAGCCATTCTTGATTTACACAGATGATTTAACATATATGCAATACAAAGAAATAAATGAATTCTTGCAACAAAAGATGATATCTTATAAAAAGGCGTTTGTAGAAAAAAGTAAAGTATTTGGATTATTGAAAACAGCTAGTTATAAACAATCTCAACCAGCGAATGCGAAATCATGCAAGGATTTATTAGGTACAAATATTGCAACTAGAAAAGAAGTATTTGATAATTATTCTGAAAATTTATTAGATGAAAATATTACAAATTCTGAGTTATTAAGAAGACTCTGTTTGATAGATTTTGGTAATTTATATAACACTGCAGTTGCATTAGAAAATATAGTATTAATGTTGCCAGAAAATGTAGGAAAATTTTTAGAAGATGAAAATGAAATTGCAAAACAAAATATAAAGGAAGAACAAGATAATAATACTTGTAAAAAATATGTTATTGCAAAACAATATGCAAGTATTCAGGATTTAGAAGATGATAATGGTAAACAATTATATTACGATAAACAATTTGATAAGACTAATTATGATCTTCTAGATAATTATGAAAAAGAACAAATAGAAATGAAACCAGAGGATTTTGAAGAATTTTTGAAGAATAAATTGGTGTCAAAACATAATTATAATGTAGATGAAGTAGAATATATTGCAGATGCATTAATGAATGGTATGAAAACAGTCGCAAATGGTGATTTAGCAATTGTTTATTTAGATGATGAAAGAGATTATGGGTATTATGAACGTAAAGACAAAACATGGATTAAAATAGATGATTTAACAGATGAGAATATTGTATCAAAAGATAATAATGTATTATGTAATTTGCAAGAAGATTGTATAGAAGTGAATAAAAAATTAAGTGCATCTTGCCAAAGTTTGGAATTAAACAAGGCAGAATTAAATGAAACTGCTTTAAAACAAATGATAAACGCATTTGATAAAAAATATCAAGTATCAAAAGAAATACAAGAACAAATAATAAATAAGAAATTTGAGTATTACTTGGATGTAATAAGCAGTTTGGAAAAAATAGAGAGAAATAGTAAATATAAATATAACAAAGAACAATTTAAAATGGGCGTTATGGAGGAAGGAGATGAGAACATAGAAATAATCTCTCCTTATGCTGGATTAAGAGATTCAATTTTGGGAATTGAAGATTTTGTAAAGAAACAAAATGATATTGTGCGATTTTGCAGAAGATTTACTAGAGAGTGTACAGATGAAGAAGAAGATGCAGATGAGGCAAGTTATTATTGGCGTTATTGTATAAAAACAAACACAAGATTAATTCCATATTTTTATTTTTCACTTGCAAAAGCATATCAACTTAGCGATGATGATTATTTGGATGAAATGGCGCAAATAATAAAAAGTATAGGTAAATTGAGTGATGATGGTGATATGTGGGTAGATAAATATAGTGGTTATCCTATCAAGATGATAGATTTTGATACTGAAGAAGGATATGAAGCAAGTGGATTTAAAATAAAATCAAGAGATTTATTGGAACAAGATATTGGTGACAGTATTTTGAAAAATAGTGGTTTTATTGATAAGAAGAAAACAAAAACAGATACAAAAGAAACGCGTATAATTTCAAATGTAACAACATTTTTAGCTGGTTCAATGGGAATTGATATTAGTGATAAAAAAGAATTTATTTCAAAAGTTGTATTAGATGCATTAAGAGTAGCACTTTCAACAGAATCAGAATACAAGAAAAAAGTAGCAGAAATGGCAAAGAAGGGGAAAAAATTGCCTACATATAATGAAGTGTATAATTTGACCATTTTGTATTTATGTTTAGGTGCATTTTTAATTGCAGTTCAAATTAGTATACCATCTATTAAAACACGTAAAACATATCCAGGTTGTGTAAGAGGATTTGATGGTTACCCTATTGAAGGAAAAACAGGTGATTTAACAGGAATAACATATTTAGCTTGTATTGCAGAGAAATCCAAGAGTTCAATTGATCCATGGGTAGCATTAAAAGGTTCAAAAATGGATAAGATCAGAGAGAAAATAATGGCATTTACTGATAATTATTTATTGAAACATAGTGATGTGGTGCGTAAATTAGAAGAAAAAATAGAATACTTAACATCCACAAATGGCGGAGAGAAGTTACCAGAAGAATATAGTTTGTTGAAATGGAATAATTTTTTACCTCCATTAGTAGAATTCAAAATAAAAAGCAATATGTTGGAGAATGTTTCATCAGGATTCAAAAAGATTTTATTAGATGAGTTTAAATCAGGCTCAAGGGCTCAACGAGAGAAATTTCTTGTTTTGCAATCAAAAATTATCTTTTTCTCTCTAGCTATCCAGGAAATGATTCAAAAAGTGGTGAAAGAAAAAGAAGAGAAATTGCTTTTAACTAATGCAGCAAATGAACCTTTTTTGGAGAATTCTTGTTGTAATGAAAAAACAGAAAAGAATACAATTCAATATTTTGAAAGTGATCAACCAGATATTAAAAGATATAATGAAATTGTTCAAAATTTAACCAATATATTATTAGATATTACTTCTATTACTAGGGCTTCATTTTTATTTTCAAGAGAGAATAGTAAGAATATTTACCCTCCTTTAACTGATAAATATAATGAAGAAACAATATATCTTGCATTTATTAAGTATTGTAGGTTTACAAGTCTAATACCAATGCATGAAGATTTATTAGCGATTTGTGCAGATAAGCCAGAAACAGGATATTTGACAGCTAAGGATAGTTTAAGTGAAAAAATTCGTAAATTAAAACAGTCAGGAAGAGATTATAACAATGATGGACTTTTACGCTTATTACAAATAATAGAAAATCATAATATTATAAATATAAATGTGAATCAAGTAGTAGAAAAACCAATACAAAAAATAAGAGATTTATTAGAGTCCATAAATGAAGAAAAGGATGATGTGATACCAGACAAATTGGTTGAAAACATGAATATGATTTTGGATTCTTATGACCTTACTGTGGAAGAAGATACAGAAGAAATGCGAAGTTTAAAGAATTATTTGAGTATTTCTAATGAAAGGTTGAGAGAAAATTTGATTGAATTTATAAAAGATAATGCAAAATTAAGTAAACCAAATACGAGAAATATAAAGTCAATTATAGATGAATTTATGTTATGGGAAACAAAAGAAGGTAAAAAAAGTAAATCAAAAAAGAAAGAAGAAGAAGATGAGGAAGTTGAAGGTGAAAAACATGCAGAGGAAACAATATCAGATAATATAAAATATAATTCAATAAAATTTATAAAGGAATTTATGAAAAATATAATAAATGTTTTTCCAAATATAATATTGAATAAAGTAGATTATTCTTCAATAGAAATTCAAAAGTATTTGAAATTATCTGAAAATCATCAGAGAGAAATATCAAATAGTATTCGTGATTATTATGCAGGTTTAAGAACATTTTATGATGATATGAAGATAGTAAATGTATTAACAAATATTCAAAGTAAATGCAATAACTTATTATTATTAGCATTAGAGACGCCTTCTTTTACAGAGATTAGTTATAATGGTAATAAAGTACATAATATTTTTGATAAGAGAACAAGTATATTATTATTTGAGAATTATTTACTGCAAACATTGAATGTATATATAGATTTAGCAGGTAATGAAGAAATGTTAAATTTTGAAATGCGCGAATTTGTTTCAGTAGATGAAGGTATAATAACAACAGAAGAACTAGAATTGAGAGAGCTAAGATTAGAGCCCAAAGAACCTGTAGAAGATATTATTATTAGTGGAAATATAGCAGATTTGAAGGGTCGTATTGCAAAGTTGCTTATAGTGTATTTAAATATAATGAGTGAACATAAATCACTAGTGGATATGAGTTATGAAGATATTATGGATATTTTATTCAAGACAAAAGAGAAAGAGAAGGATACTTTCACTGATAGATTGAAAGCCTTGAATGATGAGGAGAGAGAAGCAGATACAGCATTAAAGATAAATAAATTAGGTAGATGGAATAAAGGATTGAAGAAAGGATTAACACAATATGTAGCAGAAGATTATGATGATGAGAGAGATGAAATGGAGAAATTAGCTCAAGTAGAAAAGAGTGTAAGGAAGAATAGAAAGGTAGTAGATGAAAATTTAGATCAATATATAGAAGATTATTTGGATGAAGAGAGAATAGATGAGGAAATAGAGAGAGAAGATAATGACTTATCAAGATTATTAGGAGAAGGAGATGATAGTGATAATGAAATAGATCAAGAAGACCAAGAAGGAAATCAATGGGGAGGTTGGGAGTCATATGATGATTGATAAACTGATAAATAATAAGGTTGTAGTATTATAAGTAAATTGATAAAATTTATTTATAATAATAATATAACATAGAATATGCATCATCAATTTATAAGAAATAATCCAGTAGTTGTATCTATTCTTTTATTTTTTGTGGTATTTGGAATATTTATGATGTTAAAGCCAGATTTTTTATTTAAAAATGATGGAAGTATTCGCGAGTTTGGTGTTGGATACAAAAATAAAACAATTTTGCCGATTTGGTTATTAGCAATAATTTTAGGAATTTTGAGTTATTTATTTGTTTTATATTATTTAGCCCAACCAAGTTTATTTAGATAACTTATTCTCTCATGGATTCATTTTTATAAAGTAAAAATAAGGTATAAAAATGAATAAAATATGGTTTGAATTCATTTTGAATTAGGTAGTTTTGCACTTCATTAAATCATCATAGTATTTCAAAATATAAGGTATTTCATTAGATTCAACAGAAATAAGAAGAACAATTAATTTTGAAAATGCATTTTGAAAATCATTATTTTTGATGAATTCATCTATTATATATTTTGAAGATTGAATATGAAGTTGTCTTTTTTGCAATATTTCTTGGTATTCGTTATCATGATTATTACAATTCATAATGTGGATTTTGTTCTGTTGATTTCTTTAAATTAGTTTTTGAATATATATTATTTTCTAATTTTCTTCATATAAATATAATATTTCGTAAAAAGAACTTAAAGAGCCCAAGCCCAATTAAAGAGTATAATTTTGGGATTGTAATTTTTCTTTTTCTTCTGTATATTTAGCCTGTGCTTTCAAATATTTTTGACGAGTTGCTTCCATTGCTGCAGCATCTTGACGACATCCTCTTGTTGAAATATTCATTTGAATAATAGAAATTAATAGTACTGCTGTATAAATATACCATAACGCTTCACCAATATTATCACGCAAACAAACAACATCTAATAATTGCTCTTTTAATTTTAGACCTTCATCATTTACCTTGATTCCTGTTTTGAATTCAGATTTAACAAGTGGATTAAGAAGATTCCAATACTCAATAAAATTATCAGGAGAGATTTGATTAATTAATATACCAGTATTTCCACATAATTTTAAAATAGCTTCAGCTGCACCTTCTAGCTCTTTTTTTTGAATTGGGTCTTCTTCATCTATTTTATTTTGAATATTTGTATTTTTCAACAAAGTAGTTAAAATAATATTTGCTTGACCTGCAACAGCAAAATACCCGATTACATTTGAAAATGCTGATTTAAATCCAGGAAATATAATAATTACAGTAACTACTGCACCAAATATAAGTAACCATGGAATCAATGTCATGAAAATAGCTGCAACCATATTTTTACCTACATCACCTCCACATTTTTTAATAAGAGCATATGAATTTACACTATATTGAGTAATAAGTATAAGCATAACATAATAAACTAAACTCCATAATTTTTCGGTTTTGTATTCTTCCATTTTGCTAGGAAGAGGATTACCTTTTTCATCTAATTGAGGAACACTAGATGATTCTAATACATCTAATCTTAATTGAGGTTTTAAACCTCCAACATAATAAAATATTGTAATAATTAGAAACATAAAAAGTGACAGATATGTTCCATCAGTTGTTTTAGTTTCTTCCGCCATATAGATATTGTGTATAATTTATTTTGATATAATAAAAGTATTTATTATGAACTTTCAAGAATTTTCTAAACCATTATTAATTGAACCAGGTGTAAAATATTTCTTAAGCGAAACATTGAAGCAATGTAAAGATTTTAAGGATAAATATTATAATACTTTATTCAATATAAGTTTAGGATTTGCTTTATTATTAATAATTAGTATAATTTTAATTTTTAAATATAAAGGAAAATTAACACCTGCAGAAAAGGAGTCAAAGAATAGAGAAAAACAACAATATATAATATCTAAAATTAAAAATTATCAAGATGCAAAATTACGTGCTCAGCAAAATTTGATAACAGGTCTTCCTGCATGGGATAATGAATATGATTATTTACATAAAAAAATATAATAATTTTATTTCAATACTATATTTGTAAAAATGTAAAAATGTAAAAATGTAAAAATGTAAAAGTGCAAATTGAAATAAAATAATATAAATCTATTATAAATTATAAAATGAGTATTGAAGAAAATGAAACTGAAATAGAAGAAGAACTTAAAACTGAAATAGATACAGAAAATTCAGAAGAATTTCAACCCCAGGATTCAGAATCAGATTCAGAAGAATCCAATTTAAGTAAAAACCAATTATTAGAAAAACAAAAAACAAGAGCATTTAGTATTACTAGTGAAACTGATGATAATCATGATGAAATCTTGTTTCAAGATGCAATCAAAAAATATTATAAATTGAAAAATGATTATGATGAAAGTATACAAGAACAAAAGAAGAAAATATTATCCATGACTGGTTTAAGTTTAAAAGAAAAGAGAATTGAATTTCGTAAATTGAAAAATAAATGTGTTAATTGTAAAAGACCTGTTGGTTCAATTTTTAATACTAAACTTGAAGGAAATAATAAATATTATTCTAAAGATAGAGTTTTAGTTGCTTTATGTGGTGATAGAGATGATCCATGTCCATTAAATATTGAAATTAATTTAGGTAGTACTAATGATTTGAGAAAAATAATAATTAATTTAGAAAAAGATTTACTTAATTATAAAAATCAAGTAATTAAAGATAAGAATGATTTGTTATTTGGATATATTACTTCTGAAGAAGCAGTAAAAAGGTTTGATAATATTAAAGAAGATATGAAAAGTACAAATGAATTATATGATTTATTTTTTCAACAATTGAATGAAATTATAGATAATACAAAAAAGAAAGAAGATTATCAAACTTTGTTAAAAGGTTTTTATGAAAATATAGAATCTTTCAAATCAATGATACAAGAATTTGAAGAAAGTGCAAATACTCAATATATAATAGATGCTGTTGAATTATATTTAGATGAAATTTTACCAAAATCTGATAAAATAATGGAGAAAACATATTCATATAATGCAGTTGATTATAATGAAGATGATAATACATATCATTTAGACCAAAAGAAATATAGATTACAACAATTTGAAATGGATGTAGGAGAAAGTGATCATGGTATTATATCTATGAAAATAGGGATGCCAAAGAATATTAAGAAAACAATAGCTACTAGAACTGTAGAAGAGAGAATTCCTGTATTAAAGAAAATTCGTGCAAAACCTAAATTGATAATAAAAGAATCATTGTCAACAGAAGAACAAGAAGAACAAGAAGAACAAGAAGAACCAGAAGATTCTAATTTTACTTTGAGAGAGTAAAAGATAAAATAATATAAAAATATAATATAAAGATGTTTACAAAGTATATTAATTTACCATTATTTTTAATAAGTTTTGCAATAGGTATGTTTTTTGTGTATATTATGGGAGAGGATTTAAAAATAGTTTATGTTTATCCTACTCCTGAGAATATTGGAACAACACAATATAAGGATAATGCAGGAAATTGTTATGTTTATGAATCAGAAGAAGTTACATGTCCAGTTGATGAAACTAAAATAAAGAGCATTCCTGTGCAAAATTAAATATATAAGTAAAGATATAATATTATAATATATATATAATGCACTTATCTAAATTTATACATTCAACAAGAGGTCATTATTTAATGTCAGTAATATTAGGATTTGGTTTGGCTTCTCTCTTTAGAACAATTTGTAAAGGCAAAAATTGTGTATTAATGAAGGCTCCTGATAATTCTGAGATAGATGGTCAAATATTTAGATTTCAAGAAAAATGTTATAAATATAATGCAAAGACAATAAAATGCGATGTTAATAAAAAATCAATAGAAAAATAATAATAGTAATAATGCGAATAATAATGCGAATAATTATTATAAATAATTTAATTATAATAATTATATGTCAAGTGATAGTACAAGTATTAATGATCTACCAACAGACCCAGTTGGAGGAGGTACAATTGGAGGAGGTATAAATGGAGGAGGTATTTCTTTACAAGTGAATGAAAGTATTCCACAACAAATCCCTAAAATGTCTTTAGATCAACAAACAATTAGTCAAATAGTGAGTGGATTACAACAAGCTAGTGTTACAGGTGCAACTCAATTACCATCAAGAGATATTCCTCAAACAATAGAAAATATTACACATGATCCACAAATACAACCTACTTACATTCCACAAACAGAACAAAAAGATTATATTCATGAATATGAAGAGAGTAATGAAGATATTATTGCAAGTTATAACAAAAATCTAAAAAATAATGATAGCTTGGATGAATTATATGAAGAAATTCAAACACCTCTTTTTATTTCTCTTCTTTATTTTCTATTTCAGTTACCAATTTTTAAAAAATATTTGTATAAATTTTTTCCTGCTCTTTTCTCTGGTGATGGAAATATAAATATTTATGGGTTATTATTCATGAGTGCATTATTTGGTATGTTATTCTATCTATTATCCAAAATAATGACATCTTATAACAAATTTTAGAGAGAAATAATATATTTAGTAAAACAACTTAAAGACCCTCCCACCAATATTAATAAAATATGGAAAATTCTCAAAATCTTATTCTTCATTCAGTAAAAACTACTGAAGAAAAAAACAATTTAGGAGAGCTAAATAATTTAAAAAAAACCTTGGAAGAAGAAGGAATGCAAAAAGTTTCTGAACTTTATAAAACTGGGGATGAACTTAATATAGATAAATTAAAAAATATTATGAAATCAGGAGCTGATGAATTTGAAAAAAAAACAGGAAGAGAAATGACTTATATTGAAATGAGAGAATTATATGGATAAAATAATATATATTGATTTACAGTTAAACAAAAAATCTAAAAAATATATATTATTTAAAAAAATGATAAAACAAATTGTTAATAAATTAATTGATGAACTTCCTGAAAATATAATCCAAAAACTTAAACAAAATCCAAACTTGAATTTAATTTTAGAAGGAGGGGTATTCAATGGAAGTTATTTAATTGGAGCACTCTATTTTTTAAAAGAAATGGAAGAACGCAAATATATAAATATACAAAAATTTTCTGGTTGTAGCATAGGGTCAATTTGTGCATTACTTTATTTAATAAATGAAATAGAAATGTCTGAAATTTTGTATTCTGAGATTGTAAAAGATTTCAAAGAAAAATACAATTTACAAAAAATAAACTCACTTTTAGAAAATATTAAAGAGAGAATGAAACCAAATGAATATCAAAATTTGAATAACAGATTATATATTTGTTATTATAATATTGAAACTTGTCAAAAAGAAGTGCAATATAACTTCAAAGATAATGATGAAGTAATCATTTATATTAAACGGTCATGTTTTTTACCATTTTTTATAAATGGTAATATAATTCATGAAAATAAATATTTAGATGGAATGTTTCCTCATATTTTCTCTCTTCAAGAAAAATATGAATTATATAATATTCATAAAAAAACGAAAGATTATGATTTGTTTTACAAAAAAATTATTATAAACAATACTAGCAAAACCATTTACTTTAACCTATTTAGTTTAGATAAGTTGAAATACTTATTGTCAATCAAAAATGAAAGCAACAATCATCACCGAATTATTACTGGAATATTGGATATTCATTTATTTTTTTTAAAGGAAAATCAAACTCAAATGTGCAGTTTTGTAGAAGATTGGACATTTATTGATATCATTAAACAACAATTATTAAAATATATAATTGAAAAAATTATTATTTATCAAATATATTTAATTTATATATTTAAAACAAGATTATTTGAATCAGAAAATTATAAAAATAATCTTTTATTTAAAATTTTAAAAAAAATTATAAACGAAACATCCAAAGTTTTTATTGACAATTATTGTTTTTAAATCTTCAATTTTATAAAAGTATATAATCAATAATAAGAACTTCACTTAATATTGTATTTCTTTTTCATCTTCTTTGTTTGTAATTGAAGATGTAAAAGACGAAATTTGGTTCTCTATTTTTTCATAATAAATATTATAAATTATTACACTAATATAATTATTTATTTTCTAATATTTTTACTCTTTCTTTTAATTCTTTTATTTCTTTTATTAAAATACCTATTAAACTATTATAATTAACTGTTTGTAAATTTTCATCATCTTTTTCACCAGTAACTAAATATGGATAAACATCTTGTAATTCATGTGCTATTAATCCTATATCTTTTTTATTTAGTTTTTTATTAAAATAACTAACAGGATTTAATTTATCAACTGTATACGATTCATCTAATACCTCTATATTATCTTTTATACGATAATCTGATGTTGTATTAAATGATAATGCAAAACAATTGCCACCAATTCCAACTCCTCCTGATACAACCAAAGCACCTGTAGTTGTTGAATTAGAAGGAGCTGTATTTGTTAATGATGTTATACCAGTTATTCGACTATTTCCAGAAACATCTAATGGAACAGTTGGACTAGTTGTTCCAATACCAACATTACCACCATCCTGAATAAATATTCTAGAAGTACCTGCATTATTTCTTATATTAAAACCAGCTGAACCATAATTTAAATAAGTAACATTATCATTTTCAAGAGGTATTAAAAATTGTTGTGCAGTACCAGAAGCATTATTTGCCCATATTACATTACGATT
>Ga0164297_10002010_pt1 | contig 20610 bp, 25 predicted proteins | sample GEODES058metaG_FD_113539 | JGI IMG/M metagenome (GOLD analysis project Ga0164297, IMG submission 113539) | Dystrophic lake water microbial communities from Trout Bog Lake, Wisconsin, USA - GEODES058 metaG | ecosystem: Environmental > Aquatic > Freshwater > Lake | place: USA: Trout Bog Lake... | reverse complement strand
CGGATTAAAAAAACAACTGCATCTAGATTCATAAAAGTTGAGTTTTTATAAATCGCCTCAATTTTTGCATCCTAGTACGAATGGCTGTAGTTTCTCATTCGATTCTGATAATGCAGCCAAACACTCAGCAACAAAAGTAACGGGCAAATCCGGATTAGCTAACGCCGCACGTCCAACCATTGCCCAATGCTTAATTTGACCTGCGATTGTTCTCTGCTCGACTTTAGCTTCGGCCTTTGCTTGCTTATAGAGCGTATCATTGATTCTGACAATTACTGTCATAAGATTCCTTCTTCAATTCATTAACTTAATTTATTTTTACACCCAAATTTACATCTTCAATTTAGAGCGCGCCATGGGTATTAGTGTCGTTCAAATATCAATAACTTGAATCCAGTACTTAGCTTAAAGATTTTTTAAAAATTGCCAATACATTTTTCAGAAATAAATTGAATAGTGAAAATTGTTCCGTTATTACAAAACAATTTTCAGTCAAGAATTTCTAATCCATCATGATTAGAAAGATGATTACAAAGGTTTTTCTATATTGAAACTGAAACTAACTTTACTGTTTTGTAACTGCAGTAGCAAACTTCGCAATCCGTTCACCATACAGTCTTGCAGTCTCAAGATCGCCACCATTTACTTCATCCGCACTAGCATCAGATGGAGTCTGCATCATTGCGCCTGCAAAAGAGCCAACATAATTTACATCATCACGCTTGGCAGCCTTGGAATTTGAAGGCATAAGACCAGTTCCAATCCAAACTCCTGAGTGCTGCATCGCTAGTGTAAAGAAGTAATGAATGGTCGAGTGTTTATCACCATTCATTGTGGCTGAATTGGTAAATCCACCAAATACTTTATCTTTCCACAACTGCGTAAACCATGGCTTAGAACTTGCATCCGCAAATTTCTTAAATTGCCAACTAACTGTTCCCATATAGGTTGGAGAACCAAAAACGATGGCATCTGCTGCATTTAAAGTAGCCCATTGCTCATCCGTCAAATTACCTTCCGCATCGATGCCAATTAATATACCATTCGCTCCTTTAGCAACTGCCTCGGCCTGTTTTAGGGTATGGCCATAACCACTATGAAATACTACTGCGACTTTAGTCATTTTAAATTCCTTTAGTTATTGTGAAGTTCGTTCTATTAGTTCAGTTCTTTAAGACCATCGATACTGAATTTACCGGCACCATTTGAAGCTAACACGAATAATCCACCTATCACCGCGATATTCTTAAAGAAGAGTAACTGCGTCACAAATGCTTGCTCAGCAGGTGCTGCCCAGAATGCATGTCCGAGTAGTGTTGCAGCAAAAGTAAAGATAGCGAGAACGATAGCAACGAGGCGAGTATGGAAGCCCACTATCAATGCAATAGCACCTAAGATTTCCACAACGATGGCAATCACCAAAGCCAAGCTAGGTGCAGGCATACCGAGTGAGTTAAAGTAGCCTAGTGTCCCTTCAAAATTCATCAGCTTGGATAAGCCTGCAGGCAAGAAGAGTGCCACGATAAGTAATCTGCCGAATAGATTCGATAAGTTTTGCGCTGTTTTCATGAGATAGTTCCTTTTCTGTTGTTTAATTAAAAATTGCTTTTACTGTTTTTAATACACTTACTGCTTGCTCGATTTGTTGCGAATTTAATTGCTGAAATACCTTTTCTAAATGTTGTAGATGCTCTGGAAAACATTTTTTAAAGGTCTTCTCCCCTAATTTAGTCAGACCAATTTTGTAACTTCTTCCGTCCTCTTCATTTGGAATTTTTTCAATCAGACCTTTTGCCTCCATCCTCTCGAGTACTCCAGTCATCGTGCCCTTCAGTATTAAGGTTTTATCGCCCAATTCTTTACAGGTCATAGGAGGCTGATTCCCAAGAGTCGCCAAAATATCAAACTGAGTTGCCGTGAGCCCCATTTCTCTGACATGCGTTGCAGAGTAATTTTCAAAAGCTTGGTAAGTTGTTGCCAACTCTTTTATCAGAGATAGGTAAGTCATCTTCTTTTTAATCCATTTAGTCTGTATGCGTACTATATTAGTACGTATACAGACTAAATGCAAGTACTTTTTCAAAAAAGTAAGATAAAACTGTTTAAACTTCGAGGATCTAAGCCTTAAAAAAGACCTGAAATGGAGAGAATTGAATATTGGAATAGATTTTCTATATGGCCAATCCCATAACATAAATACTATTTAAGAATTGCTCCATTGATACTAAATTATTCGATCCCTATTTTTAAATAATGCTATTTATTTAGTACCTCAAATGTAATAACAGGTGGAGAGTTTATCCACTAGACTACAAAATTAATCCTTTATTTATTTTTGTAACATCCCCAAGCAAACGATTTCTAATAAAATTAAAAAAATCTATTTACATTATTTAGGTTTTATTGGAGTCCAAACACTTCCGACTTGCGCCGGAATATCGATACCAATTGGCTGATCAGTTAAAACTCGTGGTCTTCTGTCAGGTCTTGTTGGATTGAGCATTTCGTTGATAATTTCGTCAGCTGATGGAATTAGTTTCACTGATTCCAATCCTCTTAGCAAACCAACTGTTGAAAGTAAATGAAGGTTACGTGGACGCCTTAAAAATTGGACCTGATTATATCTTTATCTTCATAAAGAATTACTACAGGATCACTTTTTGAAACGTATTTTTCAATACCGTCAGACATGAAGTCCGCTATCGCTATGTCACCAACATTTTTCCTTAACTTTTCACCTTGAGCGCGCTTGCTGCGAGCATCAACACCGGTACCCGTACTTTCAATGACAAACGGAGGCATGTTCCCTTCAACAAATTTTTTCACCTCAAAATCTTTGGGCCAATTTTCTGGATCACTTGTTAACTCATCCTACATTGCGTCAAATAGAATTATTGCCATATCTAACTTTAATAACAAAGAAAGTTGATCAGCAACCCAAAGACTGTTAATAGGTCCCGCATCAGGAATAATCAAGGAACAACGCTTCAAGTTTCTTTCCAAATCTGCGTAAATATTGCCACTTGTTCTGCAATTACACTATCAGGTAAAACTGGGAGTGGTAAATCTGCGTCGCCAAGTGCAACCAATAACTGAGAGTAATCACGAAGCCCTAGCTCTGCAATTGCTTCCTCCTTTGTCATATCCCCTTGAGAAAATTCAATTAGAGGGTCATTTTTATCGGCAATCACCGTATCCAAATGTTTTCTAATGATTGCGGTTAGGGTTGTGTGATGCTCTTGGGCATATTGATGAGCACGAGCAACCAAGTTATCTGGAAGTTTGAATATGGTTTCGGTAAGCACTTTGAACTCCTAACAATTAAAACTGTACTAATCAAATAAAAGTATATCTGACCAAAACAAATATTCAAACAATAAAATCGGCATAACCTTATTGAATTATTGGGAATTCCAATAACTAAAACTAGGCAATCCAGCCGGTCATACCGACCAGCGCACCAATGCCAAGTAAGGCAAGGATATGTAAGCGGGTAAATACAACTAACAAGACTGCGACAAAAGCTAATAACCAGGTCGGCCAATAGACCTGAATATTCATATCATGGGCGACGATAATCCAACTTGAGGCAAGCATCGTTCCCACCACAACTGGTGCCACGCCTTTTTTAAAGGCCATCACAATAAGACGCTCACTGTTTTTATGAACCCAGCGTGTAGCCATAAAATTCAATAAACAAGATGGTAATAAGATACAAATCATTGACATGACAAAAGCAATCACAGCATACGGGATGGTTGATTGACCTACGGGCGTAGCATTTACACCAAACCCCCAGCCAAGCATCGCCATCATTAAAGCATTCGGGCCCGGAGAAGCCTGAGCTAAAGCAATCCCGTTCGTAAATTGGTCCTCGGTAATATATCTGTTGTCATTCACGAAAAACCGATGCATTTCAGGGAGCAAACCAATCGCGCCACCAATCGCAAATAAAGAAACACTTAAAAATTGCCAGGCTATATTCAACCAATCAGATAATCCGAAGCTCATGGCTGATTCTCCGAATTATTTGGATGATTACTAGGGAGCTCACGAATACGGCGATAGGTTAAATAAATACTTAAGGGAGCAAGTGTTAGAAGTAAAGAAATTAACTTAAAGTGAAAAATCACTAAACCCAAAAAAGCAAAAAAGGAAAAGACTAGAGCACCCCACAAGGAAATCGGATGGGTCTTCAGACCGGTAGCTAATTTAATCGAAGAACCCGCAATTAAACCTGCAGAAACTGCCCCCATACCCTTTAGAGCTCCTGCCACAAGAGGTAGGTCTTTAATATGTTCAAAAAAGATGGCGACGAGAATCAAAACAACAGAGGGGAAAAAAAAGATCCCTAATACTGCTAAAAAGGCCCCTAACCCACCGAACCAGCGATTACCAAGCATCACGGATAAATTCACAATATTCGGACCTGGTAAGACCTGAGCGACCGCCCACTCTTCTAAAAATTGTTTATCCGTTAGCCATTTCCGCTCTTCGACGATCACCCTACGGGCAATCGGAAAAACTCCACCAAAACCTTGCAGGGCGAGCATCGACAAGGCCCAAAAAAGGGCTTTAGGACTCTCAGGACGAGCATTATCTGAGTGGTGCTCTACTGATTTTGAATCGCCTAAAAAAGTATCTTGCATAATTACGCGTGTCTCATCATCAAATTCTTATAATTTAATAGAATAACCGAAACTGTTTTCAATTGAAAAAAATTGGGGGTATCAAAAATATTCATTAGAATAGATTAATTAATAACGATAAGGAGATCCCGATCATGGCAAATATACAAGAGATTTTGAAAGACTTAGCCCCTACTGGCAAACTCAGAGCATCGATTAACGTGGGTAATCCCATTTTGGCTAAGAGAGACGGCGTTGGGACCCTCCCTTACGGTGTTTCAATTGATTTATCGAATCAATTAGGTAAAGAACTCAATACTGAAGTCGAACTCGTGGTGTTTGAAGCAGCTGGTAAGTCAGTTGAAGCGGTTTCCAACAAAAATGCTGATTTTGGTTTTTTTGCAGTAGATCCTGTGCGCGGCAAAGAAATTTACTTTACTTCTCCTTATATCGTGATTGAAGGTGCCTATTTAGTAAAGAATAGCTCTGCACTTAGAGCCAATGAAGAAGTGGATAAAGCACCGAACCGCATTGTGGTTGGTAAAAATAGTGCGTATGACCTCTACCTCACGCGTGAAATTAAAAATGCCCAACTCATTCGTGCTGAAACTTCACCGACGGTCATTAATGTGTTTCTCGAAGGAAATTACGAAGTTGCAGCGGGCGTGAAGCAACAATTAGAATCCGATATCACTAAAAACCCGAACTTACGTTTGTTACCAGGTCGCTTTATGGAAATTCGTCAAGCTATGGGTGTACATAAATCTACCTCTGCAGCAACGCAGGCATTTATGTTAGATTTTGTAGAAAGAATGAAACGCTCTGGATTTGTATCTGAGTCCATGGTTCGTCATCAAATCAAAGGTGCGATGTTAGCACCACTCAATTAAGTAATCTTTTAAAAGAATCTCTCGATATACTGAATGACACTTGAGAACTCCGGGCCATTAAAACGATGGTCTGAGTTCTCAAAAATTGAGATTTCCTCACTCCCCTGCAGCGCCCCAATCAGTTCTGAATGATCAATCACCTCATCGTGGCGTGAGATGAAGTAATGGGCTTTGGGCAACGGCTGAATGGCTTGATACTGTACTAACAAGTCAGCATGCTCAGGATGGGCAGAGCGAACCACGGCGGGATCTAAACAGGGATTAATTAAGACGAGTTCGCAGGGATAGTCGACCTGGAGCTTTTCAAGTAGACGACAGGCTAACCAACACCCCATCGAACTGCCCACCAAAATAAGCCGAATAGCAGTTGTACCTGAAGTTAATTCGTCAGCAGATTGTTCAATATTAGCTTTTTTAGCAGTAATCACCTGCTGAATATTCGCTAGCACCTCAGTTTGTGCAATCTGTGGATTCAGATCTGCCGCAAAAGCAAATACTTGCTCTGGTCCGAACCTGTCAAAAAGTTTTTGAAACTTTTCGGCTTTAGGACTAGAGGCATAGCCATGAAAAAAAATGATGATGTTTTGCATTGTTTGCATTTCAAAGGAGTGAATAATCAGATTTTACTGACAGTAGTTTCAGATAGGTCTGATTTTTTTAAAAGGATGTTTTGCTTAAACTAAATTAATCGGAATAATTAAATTTTGGATCCCGATAACTAGTAGTTAGGCATGAGTGTACTAGTGGAACAAACCGTGTCAGTGATGCAAGGGGGTTGAAAACTACTCTGGTGATCTTTTCTTTGGGCATCACCGATTGACTCCCGTAAGGAGTCATTTTTTATTTTCACTTTTGTTAGAACTACCACTGTGAAGGCCATCTTCAAACTGAACATGGTGGGCAATCAACAGGGCCCTTGCTTCTTCAAATCCGACTTTCTTTGGATCGCGCAAAAGATTAAATAAAGAATTATGCTGTTGACTCAAATGACTAATTCGAACCTTTGCTTCCTCTAGCGAATATCCTAAAGAAATTTTTAAATCATCCCGCCCTACTGCCGCTTGTAAATCTTTCGGGATTTTACGGTGATAGACATAGAAGGGTTTACCACTCGGATCTAAGAGCGTCAATAAATGAGGGACTGATTTCATTTTTTAATGAGACCTGAGAAGATCTTTTTTAAAACAGGCTTTTTTGTAAAAGACTCCTCAAGCTCATTGACTAAATTTAAATCAATCACGTGAGCGCCTTGCTGCTCATCCAACTGAATCACACTTTTAAAACGCATATCCCACAAAATATCTTTCGGCAAATACGAATAAACATGGTTGACGTTTTGAGAGATTGTGCCATCGATACCGGTAATCGTCGCAATCAAACAGGCATTTTCTGCGATAAAGTCTTCTTGGGTTTTATGAAAAATGGGACTATCTTTAGTAATCTGATGTTTAACCACCCAACTAGCAGTCATGACATGATAGAAGTCCTTCTCCAGCGGCAGATCAATCAAGTTAATTTCAATTTGGCCATGAGAGTTAGTAGTTGGCATCAAGACTTGTAAGCTAATCTTGGCATTCATGATCATATTGTTACGGAGATGTACCACCCGAAACATGAGCTTTGGCTCCCCATCATCGAGATTAATCACGCACTGCTCACTAAACTTTAAGCGACCACTCGGTAATGAAATACGCGCAAAAGTTAAGGCCGCAAAAGTACCAATCCCCACTAAGCCAATCATGACTTCAATAGTAACTAGGATATGTGCATAGATGGTTTGGGGGGTGTAAGCCCCGTAACCAATCGTCCCCATCGTTTGGACACTAAAGAAAAAACAATCTAAGAAATTATGTTGCGTGACCCCAGCAATCGAGTTGGGTTGGAGATAGTATAAAAAACCGAAGATTGCGTTTAGGCTCAAGAAAATGAGTACAAAATTACCAATAAAGGTAAAGAGTGAGCTCTTCAGCGTACTGTGATAAAAATCAAAGCCTTCAGATCGATACTTTTCAAGGAAGTTCGTACGAAGGACTCGACTGTATTTATTTTTTTGGAACATAACGATGATTTTAAATAGGATGAGGCCTATAAGCTGATATTTAAAAACAAAAGTATACGCACAAAACGGGGGAGTCGTCTCTGTTTTTACATTAACACCAATAAGGCTAATTTTACTAGGGGATTGATTGGCATATTTTGAATAAATTTGTTATAAAAGATATTATCTAAACAAAAAACACCCAAATGACACCTAATCCAAACGCATCACTTGCCCTCAAAGTCGAGCACTACCTCGCACATGGCTTATTTTTTATGTTGATCTTTGGACTCGGCTACTGGATTTGGCCACTTGAGAATAAAGGCACTTCCGAATTTGCCACTTATATGGCAGCGCTGCTGACTGGCACGGTTCTGTTCAATCTTTGGAAAAAGAATTGGACGAACCGGATGTACGAACAAAGTGAGAAATAATCAGTTCTTACTTTATTCAAGTAAGAACTGACTTCGTAACCAACTTAATTACTCTACTTTAGCGCCGGAGCTTACCACTACACCAGCCCATTTCTTGACTTCGCTTTGCAAGAAAGTACCAAATTGTGCTGAAGTATTTTTAGTTGATTCCATTCCTTGGAGCACAAATTTTTCCTTCGCTTCGGGTGTTTCCATCGCACGGTTGATGGCAGCGTTCATCTGATCGACTAGCGCAGGTGGTGTACCAACCGGAACAAAAAATCCGACCCAAGTGTAGTCATCAAAATCTTTATAACCAAACTCACCAACAGTTGGGACGTCTGGTAACAAGGAAGAGCGCTTCGAACTCGTGACAGCAATCGCGCGCACATTACCAGCCTTAATTTGCTGCACAGCTGGTGGCATCGAAGTAGATGAGATTTGAGTATGACCCGCTACTGCTGCACCAACTGCTTGGGCTGGTTGATAAGGCACATGGGTAATATCAACGTGGGCTGCAGTCTTTAGACGCTCCATGGATAAGTGAGTAGTGGTGCCAATACCAGAAGAAGCGTAGCTCATCGGTTCTTTTTTAGCGAGTTCAATCAATTCTTTTAAATCTTTGGCCGGCACTTTTGGATTGACCGTAATAATATTAGGTGTACGTGGTCCGAGTGCGAGAGGTGCAAAGTCTTTAATCGCATCATAGCCCGCATTAGTATATAGCGAGGGATTCACCGCATAGGCAACGCTATGAACTAGGATGGAATAACCGTCGGCAGGCGCTCTTTTAACAAACTGGGTAGCAATATTACCCCCTGCTCCAGGCTTGTTTTCGACCACAAAATTACCACCAGTAGTTTTAGCAAGTTCTTGACCAACAATCCTAGCAATGACGTCAGTAAAAGCGCCGGGAGCAAAAGCCACATAAATCGTGACGTTTTTCGCTTTTGGCCAATCTGTTTGAGCAGAGACAGTCTGGCTAATTAAGCCGCACAGAAGTCCTAAGATGAGAACTGATTTAGTTTTAATGATTTTCTGAAATGGTTTATACATTTCTTATCTCCAAAGTTGTGTTTGAAGAGTTTAATACAGGTGCGATTATTTTTTGGAATTTTTCTTGCTAGATGAGGGCAAAACTCTAAGCAAGGTTCTTGCAATACAAACAAACTGAGAGATCAATTACAAGTTTCAGAAAAAACTTAGCTCCTCAATACAATTTAATATTGGAGTTTTTGATCACTTTCGTCCACTTCTCATTTTCTGACTTGATATAAGCAGCGAAATCTTTACTATTTAGATACGAAGTCTCAATTCCTTGTGCTTTAAATTGTTGTTGCACTTCAGGAGACTGAATCGCTTGTGCAATCGCCTTATTTAAATTGGCGTCAATCGACTCTGATATTCCGTTAGGGCTCATTAAACCGAACCATACCGTAGATTCAAATCCGGTCAGTCCTAGTTCATTCAAAGTTGGAATTTCACTAGCGATAGAGCTTCTTTTGAGTCCTGTGGAAGCAATAGCCTTTAATTTCCCCGTATTAACATGCTGCATTACTGTCGAGGCGGGGACAAACATGACAGAGGTTCTGCCGGCTAATAAATCTGCCATGGCCGCGTTACTACCCTGATACGGCACATGAATCATTTTCACATCAGCCATCATCGAAAACAACATCGCAGCCATATGTAGGGCAGTGCCGTTACCAGCACTGGCGTAAGCAATTTCATTAGGCTTTGACTTTAGTAACTGAATTAACTCACCGAGTGTATTCACATTTAGTGATGGATGAACCACTAAAATATTAGGAACACTGCCAATCATACTCACAGCAGTTAAATCTTTGGATAAATCTGTTTCGGCAGCGCCCTTTGCTACCGTATTAATCACATTGGCAACCGTACTTAAATACAAGGTATAACCATCGGGCGGCAACAAAGCAACCGCTTTAGCAGCGACGCCAGAACTACCGCCAGGTTTATTTTCAACGATAACTGATTGACCTATTACCTGTCCTAGTTTATCGCCCGTGACTCTGGCTGCCACATCTGATGAGCTACCCGGCGCAAACCCCACAACAATTTTGATGGGTTTGTTGGGATAAACAGATTGAGCCTGCGATTGGGCTATCAATAACTGCGAGGCCATTAACCCAAGACTTAAAAATAGTGGACAAAGCCACTGGGCTGATTTGCGTTGAGAGCACATTATTTTGCTAAAAACACAGGTGGAGTTTGACTAAAGAAAGCTAGTAACACATCGTAAACCAATAAATAATTGGTTTGCTGAAAACTAGCATGAGCAACGCCGGGCATTACAGCAAAGTGCTTATCGGTATTTGGCAAGCGCCTAAAAAACTCAATCAAATCATCGATACCGGCAATCCCATCATATTCACCGCGCATCATAATGGTAGGAACCGTTACTTTTAATGGATCAACCATGGGTAGCTTGGTACACATATCAACATAAGTGCCAGTCGGTACAGAATCATCGAGCTCTAAAGAGGCGGTGGCAAAAGCATCAATCATCTTTTGATCTGCGGTACCTGGGTGATCACGATCAAATACGCTTTGAATCACTTCACGGTTAAAAGGTCGACGATTTACACCGACTAAATTCGGCAACATTTTTCTGCGCTCAACCAGAGTTGGACTACCTTCACCAGTCCAGACAAAAGCGTCTAAGGCCAAACGAGAAACGCGCTCAGGATGCCACTGCGTAAACAAAGCAGACTTCAAGGCACCGGATGAAATACCGTACAACAACACTTGCTCAATCGCATCTTGCTGCAGAATATAGTCAGTCGCTGCCACAATATCCTGCGCGCCATTTTCAACTCCAAAGTTTATGTCACGACTCTTATCTGACCTGCCATAGCCTTCATTATCCAAACACCAAGTGTCATAACCTTTCGAAGCAAAAAAATCCATCACGGATGACCAAGGCCTGCCATCGACATGTAAATCAAAGGTCGGTTGGGAACACCAGGAGGAGCCATGAATAAATAGAATCGTGCCTTGGTAACTCGTATTTGCAAAGCGTTTTTTATTCCAAAGAAAAAGCTTCACCCCCTCTTTAAAAGCCCAGTGGGTTTGGCCTTCTACGCTTGCCTGTATTGCGGACATCTTGTCTCCTTCGTGCTATTTTTAATTTTTATTTATTGTATTTACTTCTTTGTTTACTGCATTGGTAAATTGCTCACTTCAGTCGCAATTTTCCCCCAACGTACTACCTCAGATGAAATAAAATCCGATGCTTGCTTCGGTGTGCCGCCGAGCATCACAAAGTCATTTTGTTCTAACTTTTCGATCACATCGGGAGACTTCAGGGCTTGATTTAAAGCCAGGTTTAATTTTTGAATAATAGCTGGTGGCGTTTTAGCTGGGGCAAAAAAACCTTGCCAAATATCATCTTTCATTTCGGGTAATCCCAGTTCGATGACGGTAGGAGCATCCGGGAAATTAGGTACGCGTGCTTCGCTAGTAACTAGCAATACTTGTAACTTACCTTGCTTCACAAACTGTGCTACACCCACCGGAGCGCCACAATAAATCGGCACTTCCCCACCAACCAGTCCAGTAATTGCTGGGGAGATTCCCTTATAAGGAATGTGAGGAATATTTAATTTCCATAGACCATTAAAAATTCGCTCACAAGCAACATGGGGTTGTGTTCCAGCGCCAGCTGAAGCAAAAGATAATTTTTGCTTCGTCGCAATTTCTTTGAGTTGATTAAAGTTTTTCACACCCAATGCTTGATTCACGACGATGACCATGGGCTGGGTAGCACCAATCAGAATCGGCGCAAAATCTTTTTCAGGATTATATGAGGCTGTTGCGGCATTTAAAGCAGGATTCACAACAATAGCGGAGGAGCCGGCTAGGATTGTGTAACCATCCGGTGCTGAACTCGCTACAAACTGCGTGCCAATCTGCGCACCAGCTCCTGGTTTATTTTCGACTAAAACAGATTGATTCAGAATCGTACCTAGTTTTTGGGATAGAACCCTCGCGGCGGTATCACCAGCTCCACCGGCAGCGAAAGGAACAATAATCCGAATCGGTTTATTTGGATAAGCGGTATTCGATTGGGAGAAGGCGTTGCTAGAAAACAAAAGAAAAATACTTAAAAATCCATTTAAAAATTTGCTCATGTTGCAATCTTTCAATGTCAATCTTCGTTATAAAAATTTTATTTAGCTACTTATTTAGCAGCTTTGTCTCGAGAAATAGTCTAATCGAAATTTGTGCCAAAAATTCTCTCACTAGGGTATATCCCAATAAAGACGCTACTGTAATTTCTATTACTTGGCTTCATAATAGACAAAATTTAAATATAAAAAAGGAGACGTTTCATGAGTAAAACTATTTTGACCTGTGCCATTACTGGAAGTTTGACTAGACCAGATATGACACCATACCTGCCGATTACCCCAGCCCAAATTGCCGAGTCTGCCTTAAGAGCTGCGGATGCTGGTGCGGCGGTTGCCCATCTACATGTTCGTCATCCAGAAACAGGCACACCGTCCATGGAACTAGATCACTACGCAGAAGTACTGCACTTAATTAAGGCGCGTAATCGTGAACTCGTGATTAATTTAACGACTGGCGTTGGTGCTCGCTTTGTTCCGTCAACCGATGATCCGAAAATTTTTGCCCCAGGTACCAGCTTATGTCATCCTCTCAGAAGGGTTGAGCATATTACGGCCTTAAAACCAGATATTTGTTCCTTAGATTTAAACACCATGAATACAGTCAATGAAATTGCTGTGAACACGCCTGCTTCAGTGCGCGTAATGGCAAAAGTAATCCGTGACGCAGGGGTAATGCCTGAATTAGAAATCTTTGACACAGGAGATTTAAACCTAGCAAAAGATTTAATGAAAGAAGGCACACTAGAAGGTCCAGGACTATTCACTTTTGTATTGGGTGTGAAATACGCCCTCAATTCAGATCCACAGACACTGATGTATATGCGTAATCAATTACCGCATGGTGCGAAATGGGCTTCCTTTGGTATTAGTCGCGCTGCCTTCCCAACCGTTGCCCAATCTTTTCTCTTAGGTGGCGGTGTACGTGTTGGACTAGAAGATAATATTTATATGTCTAAAGGCGTTTTATGCGAAAGCAATGCGCAGCAAGTAGAGCGCGCTAAACGCATTGTGGAAGATTTAGGTGGTGAATTAGCTTCTTCTAATGATGCGAGAGAAATACTCAAACTCAAACCTCAAAATTAATTAGTAAAAAATTACTTCAAGGGCCACTACTCAGAACTCGTTTCTGAATAGAGGCCCTTATTTCTTTGTAGCAATTTTTTATTCCTTCATTTGGAAAACGACATTACCTCCAACAACCGTCGTGACTGGCTTTAACCAACGAATCTCATCTTCAGGAACAGTGAAATAGTCTTTATCTAGTATCAAGAAATCTGCCAACATATGCTTGGCGATCGTGCCTTTCTTGTTCTCTTCCCAAGTAAACCAAGCACTACCTTGGGTATACATCTTTAAGGCTTCTTCTCTGCTTAATTTTTCGGTGGGTCTGACAACGTCACCGCGCCAATTTTTCCCCGAGATTAACCAATGCATCGAAATGAACGGTCGATAAGAAGAGGACGTCGTGCCGTCCGTACCACCGCCTAAGGGAAGGCCACTTTGATACACGGTTTTTACCGGGGGAATATCAACGGCGCGAGCACCCCAGTTAGCCTGCATCAAATCACTCCCGAGCGATTGGCGATTTTGCATTTGTACGCCCATTCCCAGCTTTTTCATTCTCGCCATAATGCTAGGAGTAATTTGCTCAGCATGTAAAAAGGTAATGCGCAAATCACGGATCGGTGTAGTTTGATGCACTTTTTCTAATGAATCCAACATGGCATTCATCGTCGTTTCTAAAGTCGCGTGAAATTGAAAGTTAATTTTATTTTCAGCTCCCAAAGCAACTATCTTGGCGAGTTCGTCTTTCGCCTCGTTATTAATTGGGAATTGCTTTGGCAAGTAGCCGTCACCCACACTATTTAACACTCCCTCGCCCAAGCCATTAAATAACAGCATGTCATCGCTTGCACTACTTGCGGCAGACTTGATCCATTTTTTTGCGTCATCATGATTGATCGTCGGAAAATGTAAACCAACCCGCAGACTCATCTTCTTGCGTCGCCAAGCTTCAAACAAGACTTGATAATCTCCTTCATCGACACCAATACCAAAAGTCTCCCCGACGCTGGTAAGTCCGGACTGATTAAAATCCTGCATCACTAATTGCAGGCCTGCCACTTTTTCTTCAAAGCTAGGTGTTGGAAATGCTTTTAATGCTAAAACTTGGCCGTTGAAGCCTTTAATCAATCCATTAAAGTTTCCTGTAGCGTCTTTACCAATAGTGACGCCACCGGGTAATTCAGAATTTGCAGTAATCTTGCTAGCTTTGATAGCAGCTGAGTTCATTTGCCCCATATCTCTTAAAGCTTGAATATAGACAGGATGATTCGGAGCTACTCGGTCTAATTCCTCGAGAGTGGGCATGCGACGTTCTTTAATTTGACTAGGATGCCAACCACCTAGCGTCAGAATCCAAGTCCCTTTAGGTGTCTTTTGTGAGCGCTCACCAATGAGTTGTAAGATTTCAGAGATAGAAGTGGCTTCATCTAATCGCACTTCATACTTCCAGTACATCCCCGCTCTAACCATATGAATATGCGCGTCGTTTAAACCTGGAATCAGTGTTTTACCCTTCGCATCAATAATCTTTGTCTCTTTATTGATGAGTGCCTGAATCTCGTTATTACTGCCGACCTTGATGAATTTACCAGAACGTATTGCCACTGCCTGGGCTTGCTGATTACTCGCATCTAAAGTGATGACTTTGGCATTAATGACCACTAAATCAGCGCTAGTATTCAATTCGTCTTGGGTAAGACTGCTGCAAGCAACTAAAGAAAGGCTAAGAAATAAAAATACAATTTTGGTAAATTTGAGCATGAATATCTTCTTCATCATGATTAGTGAACATTCACATTAACTGACTTTATCTCTTTTTTGAATTAGCAATTACCATAGCAAGAGCTATTCTCTAAACGCACTAAAGCATTAACAATTTGAGTTAATATATTCAGTATTAATTATAAAAACGATGGAGACAATCTCATGAAACGCATTTCATGGCTCTTACTGCTATGCCTTGGCATTTTCTCTTCTCTCACTTTTGCACAGTCTTTTGCACAGCCCTACCCTAATAAACCGATTAAATTAATCGTGCCCTTTGCACCGGGTGGACCGATTGATCAAACAGCTCGAATTGTTTCGCAAAAGATGAGTGATATGTGGGGTCAGACTGTCATCGTCGAAAATAAAACGGGCGCGAATGGCGTCATTTCTGCGGAATACGCAATGAGTCTGCCAGCCGATGGTTACTCACTACTCTTCTCTGTGATTCATCATACGGTCCTGCCAAGTCTTAAAAATAATCTCAGCTACAACATCGAAAAAGATTTTCTACCAGTGACTTCAGTTGCGGTTTACCCCATCATCCTAGTGGTGAACAATAACTTCCCCGCGAAGAATATTCCTGAGCTGATTAAATACGCCAAAGACAATCCAGGCAAACTGACTTTTGGCCACTCTGGTTATGGTGGAGGCACATATTTAGCGGGTGAGCTGTTTAAAATGCAAGCCAAAGTTGATATCCGCGACATCCCTTATAAAGGTAGTGCTCCAGCCATGGCAGATTTACTGGGCGCACACGTCGATATGATGTTTAGTGACGCCCCAACCTCGATGCAGCATATTTTGGCGAACAAACTAAAACCTCTGGCGATTTCTAGTTCCGGTCGATTGGCTCAGTTACCCAATTTACCGAATTTCACAGAAGTCGGTTTACCCAATTACAACGCTTACTCTTGGGGTGGTATTTCTGTCAAAGCAGGCACGCCCAATGAGATTGTCCAAAAATTAAATACGGATATCGTAAAGATTTTGAATGATCCGCAGGTCAAAGAGCAATTTGCGAAAATTGGGGCTGAGCCACAACCTAGTACAACGCAACAATATGGTGCCTTTATCCGTGCTGAAATTGCTAAATGGGCGGAAATGGTCAAACTAGGACAAATTAAAATTGATTAAGGATTAGTTTTGAAAAATCGTATCGGGATTATTGGCGCAGGAATTGGTGGGATGACTTTGGCTGCTCTATTGCAAAAAAGAGGCTTTGAAGTTTCTGTATTTGAACAAGCTAGCAAATTTGCACGGGTTGGTGCTGGTATTCAGCAAAGTGCCAATGCTGTCAAAGTGTTACGAGATATTGGTTTAGAGGATCACTTTCGTAACACGGCTTTTTGTCCTCAAACGTGGAGTAACCGTGAATGGGATACAGGGGCGATGAAGCATGAACTCACCCTAGGTTCAGCTTATGAAGAGAAATACGGAGCGCCCTATTTTTTATTACATCGGGGAGATTTACATGAGGCGATTACATCAAAGGTCAATCCTAATTCGATTCATTTGCAAAAGAAACTCAAGCAGTACACCAACCAAGGTGATTCAGTAAAGTTAGACTTCGAAGATGGCAGTACAGATGAGGTCGATGCACTAATAGGTGCAGACGGAATCCACTCCAGAATTCGTGAACAAATGTTAGGGGCTGATCAACCGCGCTTCACTGGTAGAGTTGCCTATCGCACGACTTTCCCGGCATCGCTCATGAATGGCTATACCATCGATGACTGCACCAAATGGTGGGGAATTGATCGGCATATTGTCATCTATTACGTCACACCCCAAAAAGATGAAATCTACTTTGTAACAAGTGTGCCTGAACCGCAGTGGAATAATGAGTCCTGGTCTGCCAAAGGCGATCTTGGTGAACTGCGAGCTGCTTTTAGTGGTTTTCATGAACAGGTTCAACGTGTCTTAGCCGCTTGCCCCGATGTGCATAAGTGGTCTTTGTGTGAACGTGATCCTCTCCCTACTTGGTGTGATCAACGCGTTGTCTTAATGGGAGATGCTTGTCACCCGATGGTGCCCTATATGGCACAAGGTGCAGCGATGGCGATTGAAGACGCTGCTGTTCTCACCCGCGTGTTGGAGCAAGAGCAAGATATCCCAGTCGCTTTTAAAGAGTTTGAAGCCCTGCGTAAAGAGCGAACCTCTAAAGTACAACTGACCTCCCATAAAAATCAATGGATGAGTCAACGCACTGATTCGGATTGGGTGTATGGTTACGATGCTTGGGCAGTCGAAGTCTGATCATCTAAACCTGACTGCCTAGATTCTTATCCTGCTAGTTTTACTAGCCTAGGAACTTTTTGGGCCTTGTTTTGTTTGGATATTGATCCTTGGATCAGTGGGCAACCATTCATCAAAATCATAGCCACTATCCTTAACTACTTCTGAAAATTTTTTGAGGTAAACATCCGGCACAATACCACTTTGTTTTGCAATGAGCTCAACGTCCTCCAAGGTGTAACTAAGCAACTCATCAGATATCAGTACCACCTGCCAAGCAAATAAAGTAACCCCAGTATCCCCCTCTTTTTCATGGACAATCACATTGCCATATTCACTCACAATCAGTACTGCCTTACCCACATTTTCGGTATTACCATGCGCATCAACAATGATGGCAACATCACCCACTTCACAATTTCTCATTTTTTTCTCCTCTTTAGCTGATTCGCAAGATGCAGGCTCAGCAATTCGGTATAAATCCGCCCTTCCAACGATCCTTCATTACAAACTATCTAAAAACGTAACAAAGATTGCAAGCTACTTTTGCTAGAAGTTGCAATCTAGGTAAAAAATAAAACATTAAATATCTAAAATATCGCCGGTTAATTTAAAAGACTCTCTTACCGCCTCGATGGCAGGATCAAACGGCAAGTTTTGCAGATCCAAAACTTTTCCTTCTTTGTAATCCTCTTCAAATAAATCTGGCAACCTTCGTAGAAAGGCATCCGGAATATCACCAGTTCTCTCTCCATAAAGCACACCCTCAATTTCATCTAAATAAATGATTTGACCGTTATCAGAAACAACTTCTACATGCCAAGAATTCAAATTCATGACCACGCGTTCGGGAGGCTTACCCTCAACACAAATAATTTCCACCCAATTTACAGGTCCGCAGTCATTAAGTACTCGCACAATTAAACCCAAATTTTCCATCTTGCCAGTATCTTTGACGACTACGGCTAAATCACCCACTTTGCAATTTCTCATTTTTTTCTCCTCTTTAGCTGATTCGCAAGATGCAGGCTCAGCAATTTGGACTAACTCCGCCCTTCCAACCATCACGTATTACAAACTATCTAAAAAAGCATCAAAAACTGCTATCCACTTCGACTCAAAAACCTCTGCTTCTAACTCTGCCATATCTTGGGCCAGTTCACTTGCTTCCGGCTCTGTTATATCGATGTTGATTGTTTGGTAAAACACCGTATATTTATCAGGTAATTTCCAAACTTGAAAACGACCACCCACATACACCACTTCCACCGGAATCGTGGTGCCATCCTGCACTATTCGTGCCATATCAATCTCCTCAATTGTTAAAGAAAAAATGGGCGAAAAAAAAGCCCTCAGAAAGAGAGCTTGCCGTTTAGTTACCCGAAGGTCACATCCGCTTTTGCGCAACCACCTTGCCCGGTTTAGGCAGGTTGGTGAGGCTTTCGCCACTCTCTTAATGATGTTTACATTATAAAGAAAGTAAGTCTAAATTTCAATAAAAATGATGCAAATTCTTGAAAAAAATTACTACGAATTACTGCATTAATTGATCTTATTTTTAACGCTAACTTCCATTAAAAATTCGACTAAATGAGCGGATTAGTTTGTATTTAAATGCACGAGTTGGCATGATCTCAGTATAAAAACTAGTTTCAAAAAAAGTTAAAAAGTAGTAGGATAAAAAAAATAACTTACAAAAGAGACCCCTATGAATAAAACCACCCTACATATTGGTGCGATTTTTGCATTTTTACTTAGTACTTTTGCAATGATATCGAACGCACAAAATACTACTTCATCCGCTACACCTTCTGATTTTGCAATTAAAGGTGTCGTTTCTTCTAGTAAAGAAGGTTTGATGGAAGGGGTCGTGATTAGTGCGAAAAAGAAGAACTCAACTATCACCATCTCAGTAGTTAGCCATGCCAAAGGTGATTTTGCTTTTCCGCGCTCAAAAATCTCCTCAGGTGATTATGAATTAACGATCAAGGCGACTGGCTTTGAATTACCTAGTCCAATACAAATTAATGTCAGTGATAAGGCAACCGTCGTCAAAGATATTAGTTTACAAACAGTCAAAGATATCTCAACACAGCTCAGTAATGCCGAATGGATGGCGAGTATGCCAGGTTCTGAGCGTGAGAAAAAAGCTTTACTCACCTGTGTAACTTGTCACACATTGCAAAGAGTCGTGGGCTCTAAATACAGCTCTGAAGAGTTCTTAAAAATCGTTTTGCCTCGGATGCAATCTTATGTAAATCAAAGTAAGCCTGGTCTGCCACAAATACGTAAGGGTGCAAGGGTCATGGAAGAGCAAGGTGAAGACCGTGTGCGAATTTATAAGGAAATGGGCGACTTTTTAGCCAGTATTAATCTCAATAATCGCCAAACTTGGAACTATGAACTCAAAACTTTCCCGCGTTTAAAAGGCGCATCCACTAACGTAATTTATACCGAGTACCAGTTACCAAGACCACTGATTCAGCCGCATGATGTGGTTTTAGATAAAACCGGTACCGTTTGGTATTCCAACTTTGGCGAGCAACAAATTGCAAAGATGGATCCGGTGACAGGTCAAATCAAAGAATACGAAGTTGGGATTTCAAAAAAGGATTATCCAGTTGGAGTACTCGCCATTCGTAACGACCGTGATGATAAGTTATGGATTGGCAATATGTATCAAGCATCGATTGCTGAGTTTGATCAAAAAACGGAGAAGTTCCACTTTTTCACACCACCCCCTGAAGATAATCTACCATCCACCCAGCTCAATCAAGTGGACGCCTGGAATAAGCATGTAGATGGTAAGGTGTGGACACAAAATAGTGGCTTTGCAGGTGTGCATCGTTTTGATCTGAAAACTGGAGCAATTGAGACCTGGGCACCTTTTAAAGGTTCGAAACTCCAACACAACATTTACGATGTCATTAGTGACTCGCAAAACAATTGCTACTTTACGGATTTCCGTCAACAAGAGATTGGTCGAATTGATGCTAAAACGGGTAAGGTTACCTTTTACAGCTTCCCAACCAAAGAAGCATCCCCACGTAGAGGCTCGATGGATCCGCAAGACCGTTTGTGGGTAGGACAGTACCGTGGTCACAAGATTGGTATGCTCGACACTAAGACTGGTGAAATGAAAGAATGGCTGGTGCCTACTCCGTATTCAGCACCCTATGATGTTACTTTAGATAAAGACCAATTTGCTTGGACCGGCTCTATGACAACGGATCGTGTGGCAAGATTAAATACTAAGAACGATCAGTTCACTGAATATGAATTACCAAGGCCGACGAACATTCGTCGCGTGTTTGTCGATAACACGCAAACTAAACCAGTTTTGTGGATAGGTAATAATCACGGTGCGTCGATTGTTAAATTAGAAACTTTGGATTAATTCAGGAATAAAACAAGTTG
>Ga0164297_10002008_pt1 | contig 20635 bp, 28 predicted proteins | sample GEODES058metaG_FD_113539 | JGI IMG/M metagenome (GOLD analysis project Ga0164297, IMG submission 113539) | Dystrophic lake water microbial communities from Trout Bog Lake, Wisconsin, USA - GEODES058 metaG | ecosystem: Environmental > Aquatic > Freshwater > Lake | place: USA: Trout Bog Lake... | reverse complement strand
GTGTGTACCAAGTACTAACGATGCCTACAGTGAACACCTTCACCTTTAGCACCGCCAACAGCACTGGCGCCCCCACTGGCAGCATAATTTTTGGAGCTTCAGTGACTTCAGGTTCTGTCACTGCTGCTAGCACTATATTCACAGTGACAACTATCACCGGCACTATCCCACTCATGGCCAGTGTTAGCGGTAGCGGTATAACCACCGCTACCTACATAACTGGACAGATCAGCGGTGTGACAACTGCTACTACCATAACAGCCACGGGTGGTTCTACAGGACAGAGCACCATAACCACAGCGTCTACTAGCGGTGTTGTTATAGGACAGTTTGTCACTGGAACTGGTATACCACCGAACACTTATGTGCAGAGCTTCGTCGCTAACACTAGCGTGACTCTAACACAGGCGCTAACATCAACAGCTGCGGGCACAGTCAATCTCTACACAGCAGGCGGCGCTGGAACCTATTCCATGAGTGCTGCTGCTAATGCCAGCGGTTCAGGTGCTTATACGATAGGCACGACCACTACGCTGTTCAACAGGCCGTGGGGTTCTGCCATACATAGAGCTTATGACGGCGGCGTGTTGTTCAACGGAGGTTATCCATATCATAGCCAACAGCTAATAAGGCAGACACGAAGGACCTTCCGATATCAGTCAGGTAAGGGCATACAGTTCTCAACTGGTTCTAACATGTGCGCTCCATTCTTCACAGACAGTATCACCAGCAGTGGAACCACAGCTACAGTGACAGTAAAATTCCCACACAATTTAGGAGTGGGTGCTGTTGTAGCTGTGTCTGGTGCTAGCGATGCAACCTATAACGGAAACAACTTCACAGTCACCAGCGTTCCTACTGATCTAACATTTACCTATACCACTAGTGGCACACCATCGACTACTACGCCTACGGGATTGATCACTGTACAACCATATAAATGGTACAATTCTAACGTGCGCATAGGCATGTTCACCCACCAAAACGGTTTCTTTTTCCAATATAATGGGCAGACCTTGAGCGCAGTGAGGCGCAGCGCCAGCACAGCTATAGTGAGCGGATATATAACTTCATTAGCTAACGGATCGCAGTCAGTGACTGGCACAAATACACAGTTCAGTTCGCAGCTAGCTCCGGGAGATACTATAGTCATACGTGGACAGGCTTATCTCGTAACGAGCATATTGAGCGACACTTCTCTGATAATAAATCCTGATTATCGAGGTACTTCTATATCTAGCCCTAGCCAAGTTGTCATTGCGAAAGTGCAGGACACGATCATGCCACAAAGCACATGGAACATAGACAAAATGGATGGAACTGGTGTGAGCGGCAATACCATAGATATCACTAAGATGCAGATGTTCTACATGGATTATTCATGGTATGGAGCAGGCGCGATCCGTTGGGGATTCAAGAACGCACGCGGTGAAATAAACTATGTGCATAGAGAAGCACACGGTAATATACAGTATACATCATACATGCGTTCAGGCAACCTACCAGGACGCTACGAGATCGATACCATACCAACCAGGACTGTTACGTCTGCTACCATAAATTCCGGTGATTCTACAGTCACAGTGGCCAGCACTACAGGTTTCCCTGCAGCGGGAACTATACAAGTAACCGGAAGCGGAGCTACTGCTCCTATAGAATTCATATCATATACTGGCATAAGCGGAAATCAATTCACCGGTTGCACTAGGGCGATAACTAATCTCAGCGGCCCAGGAAACCCGAGTGGAGCAAACATGGGCGGCGCTGCATCGGCACAGACGTTTACATTTTCTTCTACAGCACCCGTCCTAGTGCAGAGCTGGGCACCCCAGGTATCTATAACCATCAGCCATTGGGGTTCATCAGTGACGATGGACGGTAGGTACGACGACGATAAGAGTTTGGTGTTCGTGGCAGGTATGACCACTACTATCTCTAACATCGGACAGAACGTTACACAGCCTCTGATCAGCATAAGGCTTGCTCCATCAGTGGACAGCGGCATCGGAGGCGTGATAGGCCAGCGCGAAATCCTCAACACCATGCAGCTGATCTTCAGAGCCTGCGATGCTTATACTACGGGTACTGGTATGACGTTCCTCATAACCTTGAGGTTAAATGGTGTGCTAGGTCAGGGTACTGGTTCTAGCATGCCAGCCTTCCAAGCACAAGGGGGGTCTAGTTTGAGCCAAGTAGCTTATCATGTGGCAGGCAACACTATTGTAGGTGGCGAAAACATGTTCGGTTTCTTCACTACCACTCCGGGTGTTACTTCGGGCGACCTGAGTATCGTCCGAGATATTGGTACATCTATAATCAGTGGTGGTAACACCCTAAGCGTTCCGACTAGCAATATCGGAAAATATCCAGACGGTCCAGACGTCGTGACCATCTGCGCCACGAACGTCACTAACGTAACGACCAATACGATCAATGCTCGACTTTCTTGGACGGAGGCACAAGCCTAAAACCTAGGGAGGTTAAAATCATATGGCCGATCTAGGTTTTGGTGCAATTGGTCAAGGACCGTTAGGCGATCAAGGTACCGAACTCAATTTCATACTAACTAACCAAGTTGTTGGCTCCACTGTAGCCAATGCCCTGCTGTTGGTCAATGGTCGCATCACTACTGAGCAGATCGAGAGGTCAAACGCTGTTGGTTTAGTATATGATCGCGGTGTGTTGACAGCTAAGCAGCTACAGTACACAAATGCTATAGGTATCGAATACGATCGTGGTATCGTAACCACGAAGCAGATACAATACAGTTCAGTACGGGGAACTGCACTCATCACTGCAGGCGGTCTGCTAGCAACTAAACAGGTACAGGGCACACGCATATATGCGCAGATAAAAGACTTCGCAAGGTTAGCTACAGCACAGCATGCCCAAACAGTAAGCGTAGCCGTAGTCGTTACTGATAGAGCTAGCATTAGTGCTAGACAGATACAATTTACTAGCGTATCTGGTAAGGTGACGATGTTTGTTAGTGTTGCTACTAAACAAGCACAGACTATACATGTATATGCCCTCATAAAAGATAATGCTACGGTCCGCACAGAACAGCAAGCACAGGAAGTGTCTGCATCAGCAGCACAGTCGTCAGTGGGCTCTACGCACACTAAACAGGTACAGCATACTAACACAGCAGCCACGCTGACCAACTACTTGCATGCTAGCACGAAACAGCTACAGACTGTTAGATCACATGCTAGACTATTACTGTATGCCTATGTCACATATGATGTGTTTGACAGCACATCAGTGTCGGTCACAGTACCAGAGAAGACATTCATACCAGAAGGATCTACGATCACTTGGGTAGGAGCACCGGATGGACTTTTAGTCGTCAATTCTGTAGATCCGCCTGCCATAGAAAATCTAACACTGAACAAGCCGGTCACTGTAGCTGCCCTGACACCGGTCACACTGGAACTGATATATGCTATCTATGGCACAGCAACTACCGCACAGGCAGGACAAACAGAAGATATCGAAGTTCAACTCATCAATCCACCGAAGCTGCCTACGGAAGCAGGCGGAAGCGGCGTATACTATGGACCATTCGGTGCTCCGTTCCTCATTCCTCTGGACCAAGATTGGTGGCCATATGGAAGGAAAAAGAGAGATCGCATAGAAATAGCCACACGTTTCAGCAGGATGGAACGCTGGAGAGGTGTGGAATATGATACAACGAAGGCTCCACCTAGACCGACGATAACTACTACGGATATAAAGTTAGCTGGTCCAAAAAAGAGAGAAGACATATTCACAGTCAGGACTACAGCACCTACGCTGCTGCCTAGGAAGAAAACTTCAGTCATGGTATCAGATCCTCGCTACATCAGGACAGGCAGCGTAGGTATAGGCGATTTTGTCGTCAGAGAATCTGGAGAGATAGTGATAAACAATCTACGTCCTGTAGATTTCTTAGTAGAAGCAGGTGATATAACAGAAAGCAGTTATTCAGTCAATGCCAAGATACAGTTCAACAAGAACTACACAGTAGGAATCAAGTTTGACGATCCTGACATGATTGAGGATTAGTCCCACAGGGCCTGATAGTATTTTCCAAAAAGCCTAAAACCGTTCTGTTTGCGTTCGCTCCATTTCTTGTGACCTTCTGAATCAAAGACATGGGTATCATTTGGTCCCTTGACCATCGTATATAAGACACCAGGATCCTTGTCGCCGTCTCGGGGTATCTTATCTCCTAGCTTATAGGTCGTGCCTTCCTCTGTGGGATTACCGTGGACATCTACCTTCATCCAGTGTGTATCGTGTTCTCCGGTATGGAATTGATCTTCGGCATTATCATCAATCTGTTGCTCAAACGCCCAGATCATTTCGCCTAAAACCCAGTCCCAGCGATCGTGATGGTTGTTATCAGTATCCCATTCGTTTTCTTTAGGCGGAGCAGCTGTTGATTTAAGATGATCAGGAACATCCTCATCATCAACGAAAGGCGATCCGTGTTTGGTTTCTTTAAGCTGTTTAAGCATAGGCAGCACTATGTAGGACAAGGTATGATCCATTGACCAAGTATCGTAATGATCGATACGTACCTTTATCTTCCTTTTCTTCTTTGATTCGATCCAGTTGCAGAGCTTGACCAACCATTTCCATTCGCTGAGACGATCGCCTAGACTGTGAATTCGATCGTCATCTTTTTCATTATCATATTTGTTTAACCAGAACAGCAGCTTCTCAGCTAACTGATAAGGACCGACCCAATTAGTGTATGGCCCGATATAAACCTTCATTATCGTTCTCCTAGATCTAATCTATGTTCTATGACCTTGTCTGCTAGTCCATAAGCCACTGCTTCGCCTGCGCTCATAAAATAGTCCCTATCCATGTCTCGCTCAAAGTCCTCATAGGTCTTGCCTGCTGAGTTATGCTTGACATAGAGTTCAGTGAGCCTTTTCTTCCAGAATTGGATTTCCTTATAGCTGATTTCAATGTCGCTGGCCATACCGCGGGCACCACCGCTGGGCTGATGTATCATGTGTCGTGCGTTTGGCAACAACCAACGCTTGCCTTCTGCACCGGCTTGTGCGAGAAACGATCCCATGCTACAGGCCTGTCCCATGACGATGGTACAGATATCCGGTCTCACGAATTGCATAGTATCGTAGATAGCCATACCAGCAGTAATAACCCCGCCGGGGCTGTTGATGTAGAGATAGATGTCCTTGTCAGACATGCTCTCTAAGAACAATAGTTGTGCGCAGATCAGTCCACTCATGTGATCTTCTACCGGACCTTCGAGCATGATGACCCGATCCTTGAGCAAGCGGCTAAAGATGTCATAGCTGCGTTCACCGCCCGATTCCTTTTCAATTACCATTGGTACTAAAGTCATTTTATTTCCTCTGCTAGTTTTTTGTATCCGGTAGTAGTTGGGTGTATACCATCTCTCGATAGGTTAGGGATCTCAACTATACCGTCGCCATGCGACGATGCTAGATCCCTAACTATCTGTTGTATCTCGGGTTTGATAGCAGGCAATATCCAATAGATATGCCTGCTATCTATTTTTATCCTCAGTTCTTCTAATTCTCTGCGTGTATTGATTCCTGCATAATCGTTCGATCCTAAGCTGATCACGACAAAATTAAACTGCTGTGAGAACAAAATTGTGTCCCCATACCGCTTATTCCATTGCGCAGAACTAAATCCAATGTCAGCAAGCTGCACACAGTCGTTTTTGTATTGATGTATATCTACAGCTATGCTATCGCCTAGTATCAAACATTCAAGCATCAATCTTCCTCTTCTACGAGTTCGAGGGTACCACTGACCCAGTATTCAGTATCGTCTAATACCCAACCTTCGTTCTCCAGACCTTCGTCATACTCTTCGTTATAGATATCTTCGAGACGCTCGGATTCTTCTTCATCAATCTCATCGGGCCAGGTCCATTGATCCCAGCAACCATCATCTTGTTCCATGTCTTCGATGTCGCCTAAAGCATAGAGCTCGATTTGGTCCTTGTTTGGATCATAATCGCCTAGATCAGGCTTATCGGAATATCTAGCCCAACACCATCTCCAACCAACCTCATGCTGTGCGGTTAGCTCTCCCTTTTTAAAATATTCAATCTGTGTGCATGATTTCTTTTCCAAAGTGCTCAGTTTCCAACTCATCCCCTTAGTCCTTTCTTTACTAAGATCTCTTTTGGTCCTTTGCTAACAAACTCGAGACCAGTTTGGTTTGCGACATAGATCTTGTTGCGTTCTTGATATACCATCTCCATCTTGATGGATTTGTTCAAGCTCACGGTCAGTTTCTTGCCAGGAACGAATGACAAGACATCTGCTTGTATAGTCTTATCGTTATCAGAACAGAGCACTGAGACTGTCTGTTCGTACATCAAGCCGTTTTTCATATGTTTGGTCGCCTTTCCTTATGCTTACATAGTTGAGTTTGGTCATTGGATATTTCTCTTTTTCCAGTATGTGATCTCTAACTCTCCCAGTTATTGATATGATATCAAAGGGTTTAATATCTGCTAGATCATAACTGCTGAAGAAGAGGAAAAGATTACCATCTGCTATACCCTGCACCACATATCCGGGGAAGTTTTTGCTATAATTCGAACGCAAAACTTTAAGATTATCTACTACCACCTTGCTACCGATAACTCCAATGTGCTGGCTCTGGCTGTTTTCCACAGCGTCCTTTATCTCATCTCTCTGTTTGTTGTTTGTATAATAGTAGGGAGAACTAGCAATAAACCCGAAATCTTTATATGTCACAGTTTCCTGATTTAATTTCTGGAACATGCTTATATCATATGGTGGATAATTGTTTTCTTTTGGCTCATATGACAATGCTTTGAATAGATTTTTTTAGTGTAAGCACGTATGTTATCGGCTTGAGACCTGTGTTCGTCTGTTATCTTTAGTAGTGGTGGGCGTTTTGATGGATCACGGACGCTGTAATGGTCTAGCTGGAAATAACTGTACATGATGTCCTTGTTAGTCCACTTCTGTATATCGTTTAGTTCGCCGAACACAGGTTCTTTGATGTAGCCGCCATTATACTCGTAGGCCGCCACTGCTACTGCGATAGCTTCTAAAGTATCTATGTTCATCGGATAACCTCTAATTGCTTATAATAGCAGTATACGATGATCCCTGTTGCTTGTCAAGTGCTTCTTTGCGTTCTTTAAACGCTTCGTTTGCCTTTTTGATCTCAGCATCTCGCTCGGCTGATCTAGCTTTCTTTTCCTGTTTTTTCTTTAGGATGTTTACATATTGGTAGGTCTTCTTCATCAGTCTCTTTAATACCGGATGTGTAGTATCAAAGTTGAAATCTTTGAAGTATCCATATAGGTTGGGACTTAGGAATCTCCCGGCTTGGTCTTTGGTAATAGCTGTCCTAGAGAAATTACCCAAAAGCCTAAGCGTCATATCGTAATCGCCTTTGGTCTTCCTGAGTAACTCGTTGGCCAAGTTATAAGCATATGCTTCTATCTCATCAGTGTTACCTAGGTATTCTTGTTGGCTCTTGATATGGGGGTCTTTAGCCTTGCTCTTGAATGCCCTGTTAGGTTGGAAATCTCTGCTACGATATTGATATTGGTGTATCATCTCATGCTCGAGATAATCGATCACCTGTGCCGCGAACTCTCTCCATCCTGCACGATCCATTGATATCTGCTTATCGCTGGGGTTAAAAACGGCGACGAGTTCGAAAGGTTTCTCATCATCTTCATCCTCATCGGGATCGTAATAGGCATTTAACCCTATATTGTTAGGATCTATCACATCTGATTTAGAAGTAGTAAGTATAGTGCTAGTCCCAGCTATCTTCCTCAGGTGTGTAACTATCTGTTTAGGAGTGACGGGGACATTGATGAATTTATCGAAACTCTTGGCTATTTTAGTAGCTGCTGTTTCTTTGTGATAGGGCATAGCTATTTCATTCAAAGGCATATCATATTTAGTGCCTATATATTATGCGTCCCCGATTTAGATCATAAGGGCTGATAGCCACTGTGACTTCGTCGTCGGCTAGGATCCTTATCTTGTTCTGTTTGATCTTGCCGCTGCTGTAGGCTATGATGACATGACCATTAGGAAGCTCAACTTTGAACATACTGCTAGGTAATATTTCTAAGACCTTACCGCGGAATTCAACTACTTCTTCCTTGGACATGTATTAGTTCATCTTAGCTAGTTTCTCTTGGCCGCGCATGAAGCTAGTGACACCCAATATAGCACCAAATGCTAGATGTATCAATCCACCGTTTGATAGAGTGAGGCTCTGCCATGGAACATAATTTACCTGCACACCTAGTCCTTTAAACACTACTGGAAGGAACATTGAGATCATAGGAAATCCGATAAAGTCCATGAAGCAGATAGCCATGTATAACCATCCCATAGCAGGACGCCAGTAGGCCTTGACCCAGTGTTCGTCCTCTTTCTTCATCTGCTCATCGACTATCTTCTCATCGATAGCGGTCTGTGCTAGTCCAACACTAGCCTGTGCTTGCGCTTGCGCAGTTGCCTGTGACTGCTGGAAATTCATCTGTGCCATGCCATTGTTCATGCTGTTATTGTTATTGTTGATATCGATAACAGTTACTCCGGGCGCAGCTGCAGGTGCAGCAGGTGGCGGTGGTGGAGCTCCGTATACAGGAGCTGTAGCTGCAGGAGGAGCTGCAGGAGGAGGAGCTGCTGCTGGTTGAACGCTTGCTCTAGTCTTGTTGGGATTAGGGACAAAATCATCATCCTCTAGCTTTGCATTGTGTCCTGTTGCTATATCATCATTGGCCATTGCTGTTGTCTTTCTTTACCGGTGCTTCATAATACTGCTTCAGTGCAGCTATAGTAGCATTCTGTTGTTGTATATATCTTCTTAGTTCGGCAGTATTCATGCTGAGATTTTGGTAACCTTGTGACGTCAATGCAAATAATGTCACTGTTCCTTGTTTGCTTTCTATCTCTTTTAACTTCTGTTCTACATTCGCCCTAGTGATTATATACCATTCTAGATTAGTCTGTTGTGCAGGAGGTGCATCCGGTAGTGTTATCTTGGGGCGATCTATCATTTCTGGCGCTACCAAAACCTGAGGACCTGCAGATGCACAGGCTGCTAATGAAAACATCAATGGTAGTAAAATCAATTTCTTCATTTCTTCTTCACCTCTGGTTTTGGTATTAGATTAGGGCAGATATTGTTCTTTACTTTTCCGCTAAGTTCGTCTGCCGTTAGCGGACTACCTGTCACTATCTCGTTGCAACGTAGAGCATCTTTAGTGCCTTGGTTTACTTTACCTTCTACTAGGTCTGGTTGTTGGTTTGCTAGTGAACCTATGTTCCTCTCATTGCCATTAGCATCCTGACTGAACTTTTTGTTTAGATCTGCGTTTTCTTGTTGCGCAGCAGATACCTGCTTGCTAAGTTCGGCCTGTACCTGACCTTGGCGCTCCACGTCTGCCCGCAGATTATCCATAGCTAGATTCTGCTTGTTTATGACACCCTGCATCTTGGCCTGCACTTCTTTGGCCAGTTCGATCTCTGTCTGCAGGCTTTTGACATAGAAATAACCACCAGTTATGGCTGATAATAATGTAGTAGCCAATGCAAGACGTATTAGTATACTGCTGAGACCGAACATTTTTACTCCCCCAATACGGACAAAGCCCTATCGTACAGTGCTGTCCTCTCTTCGAGACCTATAAAACCACCGTTGATACGTTTAGTGATAGCCTTTATATCGCCTGTATCTGCTAGCTCGTTTAGATCCCTCGACCACCAAAACCAAGCTGCTGAACGTGCTGCGCCTTCTGGTGATTCTAGGTACTCTGGATTGCTGTCTAGATCAACCTGTAGTTCGTTTCCACAGGTTTCGTAATTGGTCTTGCCGGTTAGCTGTATGAGCCCACGCCCACAATAGCGGAAACCATCACCGCTATCTTCATCGCCATTTCCCATCCTGTTAGCATAGACACGGTTGGCTATTTTCTCTTGATTGTGTGCATAAGCATTAGCAGTATCTTCGTCCGGAAAATATTTGTGGAAGATGCGCATTAGACCTTCTGCTTTATAATTTAGATTTTCATGTAAGGTCCTGAAATTACCACTTTCGTGGGCGCATTGTGCTAGGAAAGCAGCGGCCCGCTTGTTAGTGTTTATCTCAAACTCTTGCATAGCATCGCACATAGGTCCATAGAACTTGTCTATGTTTTCTGCGCTGACGCTTGGTAACGCTGCGGCCATCTGTTCTTGAGTGATTGGCATGGATAACTCCTGTAATAAACTACATGTTTATTTATCAGAAGATTTTAATTTTATTCTTACTGCTTGTTTTTTTGTCTATGTTTTATAATTTGTAATAATATCTCAATAGCCTGCTCTTCATTATCTAAACTTAGATTACTTTTAATTTTTGTAACTAGTCTACCTTGGGCTCTGTAAGCAGCTGCTAATACACGATAGGTCTCACCATTTATGACTTTAGGTTTGCTACCGGAAGGTCCTAATCTAAACTCTATATCGATTTCACCTTCGAATTGTGGTATTGGCAAATTGTAAGGATTTTTATTCAAATAAAATAATCCTGCGCCACCTATTTGTATATAATACACATTTTTTTTATTATATGCATTAGATACTATCGATGAATCTTTAAATCTTACTTTTTCATTTAGTGTTTTCAAATAGCCTTGAGATACAGCAGCGTTCCACGCTTCTTTTGTTATCGACGAAAGTGGAAATCTATAAGGTATTTTACTATGTAATTCTAAAGGCTCTTGCTGTTTTATAAAATCTATAAACTTAGTGACATTTTCTTTTTTAGACTTTACAGCAGAAACAAAGAAAGGTTTAAACTCTTCTGCGATCGACTCAGTGTTTACTATTTCTGCCCGATCGCTTTGAGGATCATACCTAACGCTAGTGCCTCCCATCTGGGCTTTTGTATTTTGTTTTAATTCAATGTTAAAGTCGTTCCCTGCAACATCTAATTCAAGATCAATACCATAGCGACAAAATCCAGCAGTTCCGCATGATACATCTATGAATCTAACATCACCTTTCTTTATTTTGGGTATCACTCGTTTTAAGACGTCTACTACACTTCTTTCATATTCTATGCCGCCAATTGAAGCAGCCATTTCGTCGAGTGATTCATCTAATTCAAATATTTTCATGATATATTATTTATCTTATCGTTTAATCACTACTAGTTGGAAATAACACTGTGCTAACGAATTCCTCAGCTAGTTCAGGGCCTAATAGATTCTGTATAACACGCATAGTGTGTTCGTTCTTGCGCTGTTGCAGGCAATATCGATCTTGTGCTGAGATTATAGGTCCTTGGTCATGCCTGAGCTGCGCCAGCGAGGGCAGATAATCAGCCAAGCATTTACTAGCAGCAGATCCTATCTCTACCAGCTGTTCCTGTGATGGGCGACAAGCTATCCAGTGTTCGCTGAATATATCACCCCATTCCGGTCGTTCTCTATTGATCAATCCTCTAGTATCATAGAATGGACTGGTCTCCCTAACAGTAGGGCTGAGGTCCCAGAACAGTCCAGTTATCTTGCTTTCTCCGGCTATAGCATCGAATCCAAATATTGGGCTATAGTCGCTGTAGTGTGGAAACACGCAGCAGTGTACTACCATGAAACGATCTCTGTTGAATATCTCTACATGGGCCATACGGAACTGAACGCTGGACCAACGATGATTTTCCCAGCCATAATCCTTTGTTTCTACGGATCTAGCACCAGGTTGTACTGTTATCGTATCGCAGAATCCTCTCGCCAGGTTATCTAGATATGTTATGCAGTTCATAGAGCTGCCATTACGGCTATGCTATAATCAAATGCTATGTTAGCATCGTATGCTAGGTCATCTGTAGCAAATGATCTTATCTCCTCTATCAGCTTTTCTCTGTTATCAAACTGATAGAACTTTCCGCCGCCTGGGATCTTTTTAGCTATCATCTGTCCGCCGTAGAGATCTCCCATGTGTCTCACATAGACATGGGCCATTATAGCTTTTGGGTCAGAGAGAGATTTTAGATAATTCACGTATTCTACTGTTGCTGGGAGATAACCTATACCGTGGTCTTCCCCTGCTAATTCCAGTATATCCTGCTGTATCTTACCGGCCCTAGACAAATCATCCATGTTATCTAGTATCTTTGCTTCTCGGGCCTTGTTCTCTAGGGCGCGGTATATAGCACCCATCTGTACTAGATAATTCACATAATCTGCTACAGACATTGAACCACTAAGCAACTTTCGAGCAAAAGCACTTCGCTCGGCTACCTTGTGCTTTTCCCATGTTAGATCTCGGAGGCTCATTATTCTCTTTCGATTTTAACTTGTAGAGGGAAACCATTGTTCCTTGCTTGTACGGTGGTTTCGATGCCTTTTTGTTCGGCTATCTCATATGGATAAACCCCGACTACCGCTGCACCTTCGTTATGTATGGTCATGGTTATATTTGTAGCAGCCGTAAAGTCATGTTTGAATATCTTTTGGCAAACTTCGATCACAAACTCCATAGGAGTCACATCATCGTTGAGTAATATGACCTTGTAAAACCCTGGCTCTTCGATGAGGGATTTTGTCTTTTCGTCTACTGAGGTTTCTGCTATTGCCATGTGGCGTGTTCCCATGCTAGTATTTATCTGCATAGGGGCACCATTGCCCCTATGCAGTGGTTTTTATCAGGACTTGATGGCTATCTTACGAGGCTTTAGTTCCTCAGGAACTAGTCTAACTAGCCCAACAGTGAGCAGTCCGTTAGCTAAGCTAGCACCCTGTACTTCTAGATGATCGGCAAGACGGAATGTGCGTGTGAAGTTACGTGTTCCAATCCCCTTAAAAATATAGGACCTGCTATCGTCTCGATTGTTGACACTACCGGTGATAATCAGCTGACCTTGGTCAACACTTACGTCGAGCTCGTCGTCAGCGAATCCAGCCACTGCGATCTCGATGATGAAGGTATCTTCATCTTCTCTGATAATGTTATATGGCGGATATGAATTGTTAGCATTGCTGTTCATATATATTCGATCCATGTCATTAAACAACTGATCGAATCCAACAGCAAATCTCTGCAATGGTACTAAGTCTAATGTAGTTCTTGTCATCTTTGATCTCCTTTAATAAGCAAGATATGTTTTTGACCTTCTTGGTCAGCAAGCGTGATACCTTCATGGCTACCACGCTTGCTATTTATAATATAGTGCATAGCACTACTTTTGTCAAGGCCTCAAGCAGCCTTATCCTTATCTACTTCAGTGAAAGTAGCATCGACTACGTCGTCTTCTTTTTTCGCTTCAGGCTGTGCTGTCTCAGATTCGGCAGCATTTACCTTGCTGACTGCTTCAAAGAGAGGCCCAGCAGCATCAAACATACCTGTTACAGCAGTCGTGATAGCTTCTTTATCTTCTCCTTTGATAGCTTCTTCTAGAGATTTAATCGCATCTTCTAGCTTAGTTTTAGCATCAGTTTCTAAGCTATCGCCATGCTTCTCTAGATCACGCTTGATCGAATGTATCTGCCCCTCTGCACTGTTTCGTGCTTCGATCAGTTCACGCTGTTTCTTGTCAGACTCAGCATTAGTTTCAGCATCCTTGATCATCTGTTGGATCTCGTCTTCGCTCAATCCACTATTGCTCTGGATGGTGATCTTCTGTTCTTTGCCCGTGCCTTTGTCTTTGGCACTGACGTTTATAATACCGTTAGCATCAACGTCGAAAGTGACTTCAATCTGCGGTATACCGCGAGGAGCGGGAGCGATACCTTCTAGGTTGAACAGTCCTAGCATTTTGTTATACTGTGCTAGTTCACGTTCACCCTGTCCTACCCTGATAGTAACAGCAGGTTGGTTATCTTCAGCGGTTGAGAAGATCTGGCTCTTCTTGACAGGGATGGTGGTATTCTTTTCGATTAGCTTTGAGAAGACACCTCCCATGGTCTCGATACCTAGGCTCAATGGTGTAACATCGAGAAGCAGGACATCGTTCTTGTCGCCGCTCAACACTGCACCTTGTATAGCAGCACCTGCTGCTACTGCTTCGTCTGGATTTACATCCTTACGAGGAGCCTTACCAAAGAAAGCTTCTACAGCTTCCTGTACCTTAGGCATGCGAGTCTGTCCGCCTACTAGGATCACATCATCAATGTCTGCGATCTTGACACCTGCGTCCTTGATAGCGATCTTGCAAGGTTCTATCGAACGCTGTATTAGATCATCGACTAGTGATTCAAACTTAGCACGGGTTAGCTTGACCTGCAGGTGCTTAGGACCGCTAGCATCTGCTGTGATGTAGGGCATATTGACTTCTGTCTGTGCAGAACTTGATAGTTCGATCTTTGCCTTTTCGGCACCTTCCTTCAGGCGCTGTAGCGCCATCTGATCCTTGCGCAGATCAATCCCCTGCTCCTTCTTGAACTCATCTGCCAAGAAATCGACTATTCGCTGGTCAAAGTCCTCACCACCTAAGTAGGTGTCACCATTGGTAGAAAGCACTTCAAACTGCTTGTCGCCGTCTGTGTCAGATATCTCGATAATAGAGATATCAAACGTACCACCACCTAGGTCATACACTGCAATCTTGCGGTCTTTCTTATCGGTCTTGTCGCAGCCAAAAGCTAATGCTGCTGCTGTTGGCTCGTTGATGATGCGTTTTACTTCTAAGCCAGCTATGCGGCCTGCGTCTTTTGTTGCTTGGCGCTGAGCATCGTTGAAATAAGCAGGAACAGTAACTACTGCTTCTGTAACTTCGTGTCCGAGATAATCTTCAGCAGTCTTTTTCATCTTGCGGAGAACTTCTGCCGAAACCTGTTGCGGAGCCATGTCCTTTTCGTTTGCATGGATCCATGCATCACCGTTTGGAGCCTTGACGATTTTATAAGGTGTGTTCTTGATATCTTTCTTTACGCTGTCCTCGTCAAAGCGGCGACCGATCAGCCTCTTGGCAGCGTAGATAGTATTGGTAGCATTTGTTACTGCTTGACGCTTGGCTGGTTGGCCAACTAGAATCTCGTCGTTTGCGTATGCTACTATGCTTGGTGTAGTACGTGCGCCTTCAGCATTTTCAATTACTTTTGCTGTTTTACCTTCTAGCACCGCTACGCACGAATTAGTGGTACCTAGGTCTATACCTATTATCTTACCCATGTTTTTCTCCTTCTAATAAGCAAGAAATGTAAGCTATGTTCCATTTGGCAGCATAGCTGACATATTTATATAGTTACTTAAATTTCTGTTGTCAAGAGCGATAAAATTATTTTATTGCTCGGTCTTCCACTGTGCGACACGCTTTCGCTCACGCACCTGTGCAGCAGCTAGTTTCTTGCGCTTCTTCTCACCGGGTGCGACATAGTGTTCTCTCTTGCGCAGTTCATTAAACCAGCCCTCGTCTTGCAATCTCTTCTTAAACTTGCGCAGTGCTTTGTTCACGTCATTGTTCTTCACAAAGATAGTAGTACCTTTGAAGATGCGTCCTGTTTGGTTATCATTACCCCATCCAGTGCTTTTGGATATAGCCATTTATCTCTATTGCCTTTCCTCTGTTGATTATAGAATAGTCGATCTCGCGACTGTTCCAAGTAGTATTTGTGAGCGATATCAAATAACTCAAATAATGATACGATCTATCAGTAGTATTGTCAACATTTATATATACGGTATCTACCATATTAGCCACGTTTAACAACCATTCTATCTGATTCTCATTATTATACGTGTAGATTGATAATTCAATATCGTTTGCCTGCAAGAACTGCTGGACAGTATTTCTCTCATCCGCTGTCGTGTTGACCAGCAGTGCTTTCCTAGATTGATCGTGATAGTAGTCAGGATAGCTTATTAAAGTTATCTTATTCACTTGTGATTAAATCTACCAGCTTCTCTTTGTATTCTGATGGTATATCAGCTAGTCTCATCTGTTTTAATTTCACAGCCTCGACATATTTAATTAGCGTCTGTATTTCTGGATCTGTTAGATCTTGATCAGAAAGATCGATGTCTCTGAAACCATTTAATTCAAATTCTCTCTCTAGGACATCCGATGCTTTGAACAGTTTCCTGTTTTTCTGCACACGCTGCCATAGGCTCTCTTCTGACTGTTCGCCGTTCTGCACGTATGACTCTGCTAGAACATCATCAACTTTTATAGGATCAGATAGCTTGCTATATGGAGTAAACAGTGCCTGTTCGAGCAAGACTCCTTCTTCTGTTTTTAGCGCATCAGCTACAGGTGGTATCGTGAACACCGCTAATTTTTCTATATTCTGTACATCTGCTTTGATGACTGGTGGAACCACAACAGGCTCATCAACAGCAGGCTCTGGCTGGCTACTATGTTTAACATCATCTGGTTCATCGTGTACGGCATCTGTCTTTTCCTGTTCTGGTTGTGGAGGTATCTCTACCACCGGTTCTATCTTGATCTCTTTGGGCAGTTTTTTGGCTTTCCTAGCAGCCATAGCTTGGCTCATGCTGATCTGGCTGGCTATCAACAGCAGCACTGCCATCGGATCAAACACGAATATGATTATCATTATGACCCAAGTTACTGCTTTCTCTAGCAGATCCTGACCTGGATTATTCCCATATATAAATGCAGCGATGTATTTGATAGGTCCTACTTCCGTCTCTATCTTGTGTACTTTTTGCGTTAGAGGCAGTTTGTCTTCGTTTAGTTTATTGATACTGGTCTGATCATCATCGATCTGTTTAGCCAGCTTGTCTCGTTCTTTTTGTTGGCCTTTACGTGCATTGTTTGCAGCAGCCACGGATTTCTCATCTTTACCTTTCAGTAGGTATTGGGAAACCACATCATCGAGATTTTTAGTAGCTGTCTTGGCCTGCTCGATGTCGCTCTTCTTTGCGGTTATCTTTTGGTCGATGATTTCTATTTGTGCGCTAACATCCCCGATAGGAGCACCCTGCTCAATATGGGCCCTACTGAGGAAACCGAAGATACCCATGCTGGTGATCAGCATTAGTATGAAAGTAGCTATAATGAAATAGCTTCTCAGCAGCAGAGGAGACGTCTTCCAGTTGTAGTGTAACCATGTAGCTACTACTAGTTTACCTATCTCGAGGGCAGTACCCATTATGATGATAGGCAAGGCAGCTCCTGCGAATATAGCAGCTAACCCAGATACAGAGTAATAAACAGCAACGCTGCTGATTACCAAAGCAGTCAGCAGCGTTAAAAGTCCTAAGAACATCTTACCTCTATTTTTTAGAAACCTTCATACTGCTGATTTAGGGCTGACTGTTGTGAAACAGTGATCTTAGTCCAAACGTTAGCAGGAGTGTCAGGTTGTGTAACAGTGACGTTTTCTTGTATTTGTCCAGGAAGCAGTGGGTTATAAGCACGATATTGGCGAGTGTAACCACTAGATCCGCCCATCGTTATACCGAGGGTGACTAGATCCTGTATAGCATTTTGTAGTGCGGTTGCCTTAGCACTATAGCTAAGTTGGTCATACGCTGTAGCAGTAAGTATAGTAGCGCCGTCGCTGAGATAGGTATTACCAGTTGAAGACACATAGTTTACATGTCCACTCAGCACATATGCTTCTTGATAGAAACCTATAGTAAACGCAACACTTGTGGCAGTATCATCAGCAGCAGCTTCAACTACTGACCCAGCCTTCAACACTGTTACATCTAGGAACTCACAGATAGCATATTTCTCAAGGAACATCATGATGTTTGCCCAACGTATGTTGCCGCGGGCCCTGCGCTCCGAGTTGGCCTGTGTAGTGTTTAATGTAGTGAAATAGTTGTAATCCCAGGGTTCGATCCCACCGCTTGCTGTGCTAGAAGCAGTAGTTGACCAAGCACTGGTATCTATCGTCACTCGATAGTACGTAGGCTGTAGCTGGGCGTTTGTATTTTGATATCCTGATGCCATGGTGGTAATCCTTCTTTTGTATTATTTATCTTATCCACGCCGACTTTTGCTGCCAACCATGGTCATATCTTTGTTTTACAATTTTCGCCATGCCATCTGACATACATTTGTTTTATAACTTCTTTATTACAATGCTCACAAGTTACTTTAATTCTATTACTTGCCTTTGGAGCAAATCTTATTTTTTTCTACCAATGTCTGAGAGATCTGCTTCAGGCGTAATGTATTGGTATGCACCTTTAGAATATGCAGGAGCGGTTCTATCAGCCTTAGCCATAATTTCCTTCTGGACTTCTGGCTTCTCCTTGTGTAGATTAGCCATCACGCCCGTTTTAAAACCATTACCGATGCTATTGCTAAGTTCAGCGGGATTACGATCCACGCTATAATCTGGGACATCAATTCTATATTCACCTACGAATGCCTTTTTTAGCTTGCGCTGGCTAGGAGCAAGACCTTGCTTCTCTAGCCATGCATTGTGTTTAGCAGTTGCCTCAGCGAGACGCTTTGAATTTGATTTCTTCTTCTTGCTGTTGTACTTGGTAGTAGTCAAGTATGGCCCTACGAGATGCATGCTCATCTAGAGCTCCTCAGTCCTGTCGTTCCATCGAAGTAACTTCGCGGATTACCTCGATCAGCTCATCAACAGTATTGACCATGATCTTAGCAGTCTTCCAGTCGTCTTTCTTGTCTCGTCCACCGACTTCGATCATGAAGCCGTTGTCATACATGTTGACAGTGAAGTTCTCGTTTACCTTTGCTAGTTTTGCGCTGATAGTAGTAGTATTCTTTGCCATGTTTATTTCCTCTCAATAATATACAGTATATTACGATATAGAAATCTTGTCAAGAAAATAGAGCCAAGTTGGCTCTATTTCCATTTAGGCTTGGCGTGTTAGATAGTTTGGACGGACGTATTTTGCACCAAAATATTCACGTACCAAATTGATAACGATCTGGTCGTCATATTCTTTGCAGGAAAACACATCTAGATACATCGCATTACCGCCCATGCCATCGTCAGGGACGAAATGAGCACATATATTAGAAGTTTCTATCAACTGTACCAGAGTATAGCCGGCTTTATTACCGCTACCAAAATTTACGATCTGTGGTTCGCCATATGCGACCATATCGATATCTTTAACAAGACGCTTAGTGAAATTATAGATTGTATCGTAGCTAGTAATCGCGTCGTGATTGAGTTCTGCGCAATCTAGTACGAGATGATAACCCCAGTATGCCATTTCATGTGTTCTCCTTTAGTTTGTATAATAAGGCAGACTGACCTCATTGTCAATCTGCAATTCGTCCTAACAATAGAAAGAAAGTGGGGGATAATCCCCCACTCACATTTATTTATTATAATATACTATTATTATCCTTGAACTGGAGTCCTGTAGCCTAGCACGTTTGCAGCAGGGAAATAAGCGACACTGACTCCCTTGTGCTGGTTACCGCCGAGTACTGCTACGTACTTCACTCCGTCGATCTCAACAGTTTGTATATAGAACCCAACATGTCCTGCCCATTTGTTGCGACCGCGGCGCAGCACTACTATGTCCCCCTGTACAGGATTGTGCTTAGGTTTGCCATATTTTAGGAAGCTGCGTGCCATGAGGCTATCTGTAGTTTGATAACCAGTGTCAGCTAATACCCTATTAGCCCATGCTGCGCACCATGCTACACTCTTAGGATCTGCTCCTATATAGTTCTTGATAGCAGTCCTGTCTTTCTGCACATTCATGCCCACCATCTGCATACCACGTTTGACAGGCTCAGGCACAGGTGCTAGGCGATCTTTCATGTTTTCGATAGCCGTTTGGTCTGCTGTACAGGATACTTCAAAGACGAAAAACACATGGCAAGAATCCGACATAGCTTCTTTCACTTCAGCTGCTTCTTCTTCTCTCCTCATTGCTTCTCTGGTCCTCCTTCCTATGATGCCATCTGGCACCAGACCGTGTGCTTTCTGGAAATTTATTATTTCCCTTGTGTTCTGGAACCTAATCTCTTTCCGCTCAGTCGCAAATGCTGTTTCCACTCCAGTTAAAAACATTGCTGTGATAATTGCAATGATATATTTCCTCATGGTTGTTCTCCTTACTTTTACTGAAGAAGGTACTCCCTTGTTCAGGTCTCCCAGGCCAGCGATGTTGTGATTTCCTTTGCAACTTTTGTTGCGGGGCTGACACTAAAATTACTTCTAGTTTGAAAGAGTTTCTGTTGCTGGGATCTCTAACTTTATCCCCACCTGGTTCTAGTCCAGGGATTATGTGCCACTGCCCTAAGTGTAGCAGAGTATTTAGTTCAGGTCAAGTTCATTATAACTGTTTTTATTTGGGGTGGGGGATTCTGTTTCCACGCTCCCCCGGGCGCATTGAAATTAAGCTGCTAGAGCCATTTCATAAGTTGCAACGTTGTCGTTAGCAATTATTAGTTTTATTGCGTTAACCGAGCTTTCGCCGGACTGTCTACTTCAATCTTTACAGCACCAATCGATCCCAAGTCAGGCCCATCAACAGCACATTCGTATGCTCCTTATGTGCTCTTGGTGGACCTCCCGGGATTTGAACCCGGGTCTTGCCGCCTTATTCCATTGCTATCAACAACAGTATAGTATTTATAACAGAGTTTTATATGACTGTCAATAATTAAATTTATGCTTTAGCGATAAGTCCTTTGGAATATGGTGCTCCACCAGTCCATGTTGTCATGTCTC
>Ga0164297_10002006_pt1 | contig 20639 bp, 10 predicted proteins | sample GEODES058metaG_FD_113539 | JGI IMG/M metagenome (GOLD analysis project Ga0164297, IMG submission 113539) | Dystrophic lake water microbial communities from Trout Bog Lake, Wisconsin, USA - GEODES058 metaG | ecosystem: Environmental > Aquatic > Freshwater > Lake | place: USA: Trout Bog Lake... | reverse complement strand
CTGTGACGGCAGCTCCTTCTGCAGCTCCTTCGGCAGCTCTTTCGGCAACTCCTTCGGCGGCTCCCGTGACGGCAACTCCTTCGGCGGCTCCCGTGACGGCAGCTCCTGTGACGGCAGCTCCTTCGGCAACTCCTTCGGCAACTCCTTCGGCGGCTCCTGCTGCTACGACGGTCCCAGCGTCGACCGTTATGCCGACCCTTTCTTCTTCGTCTCTCGCCTCTTCTATGGCCCCTCCCACGACGGTGAGTCCTTTGGTCAACCCAGCGACGGTGGCCAGCGGTTTGTTGGCCGGTGCACCTGCTGCACCTACGGCAGCAGGTGCACCGGTGCCCACGGGCATGGCGTACCCCACCATTTCAGCTGCTGCAGGTGCAGGTGCAGGTGCACCCTTGCCTGCGGCAGCGGCACCTGCGGCAACACCCGTATCTACCTCTACCCCTATCACGATCAATATTGGTACCGGGACAGGCACGGCCATGGGCATGGGGAGCAGTATGGGAAATATGGGAGTATCCACCAATAACAACGGCGTGACGACGGTCACCCGTCAGGTGAACCCTTTTTAGAATTTTTGTTTACGGTCAACGTCAACACAACGATGTAAAAAAATGCAATCACACCATATATTAAATATGAACTCTACTACTACTTCCAGCAATAGCAGCAGTAGCAGCAGCAACTATTCAGACGGAAAAATGTTCATTGAACCGCGGGTGCAACAGTATGGGAGCCACATGGTCATGACCAACGTCATGAAACCTACCCGTACCAAATACATCAATGTGGATACCCGTTTCACCGACGACTACGTGACTTCCGGCGCGGTGGCGCCGGGGGGGGTCTCCACTGGCGGCGCTTGCCATCGCGGGTTCAATTACGGCGGCACGGCGGCCCACGGGTACACGCTGACCTTGCCCGAGCGTGTCAACGAAGTCAAGAGTGTCCGTATCGACGCCGTTGAAATCCCCATGTCGTTTTACACGGTGTCGGCCACGGGGGGCAACAGTTTTTTTCGGGTCACCGACCAGTCAACGGGATCGGCGCAGATGGTCATCGTTCCCGACGGCTATTACGCCACGGCCAGTGATTTAATCGCCGCGGTTCGGACGCCATTGCAAGCCGCCACCGGGAACCACGTGAACATTCAGATGGACAATGCCACGAATTTGATTTACCTTACGGCCAGCACGGGGACTTCTTATACGGTGGATTTCAATACGGACATTCAGGGCAATGACGACAAGTATTTGGTCCGTTCGAAGCTCGGGTGGTTGCTCGGGTACCGCGACACGTCGGTGGTAGTGAGCAGCGACGGTAGTTTGGCGGTATCTGCCCTCAACCTGCACCCACTGCGGTACGTGTATGTGGTGGTGGACGAATACAACAACAATTTCCAGAATTCGTTTTTGGCGCCCATGGGATCTTACGTCATGAACAAGAAGATTCTGGGACGTGTCAGCGTGGACACGCAGACGTACCCGTACGGGACGGTCCTGGTAGCCAACGAAAGCAACGGGTTCTTGGTCACGGACACTCGGTCTTACAACGGCAAGGTCGATTTACAGCGACTCAATGTGCAGCTGGTGACGGAATGGGGTGTGCCCATCGATCTGCGCGGTCTGGATTTCAGTTTCATTCTTGAAGTGAAGTATGAAAATTAAGGGGGGGGGGTGATTCCTATACTATGTATGTACGTGTATCATGTGGGGTGCGGGGTAGCGGTGTGAAAAAAATTGAAATGTACAGGTGTGACGATCCTTCTTGACAATACCTATACATTTAGTTTGTGTGTGTGTGCGTGTGCGTGCATACGTGTGAGTGAAGTGAGAAGTTGGTTGATATGGACACGTCTTTGTTGTCGCCTGAGCAGTTGCGCGTCTACCAACGGTTTGTGCAGGGGCACAATCTCTTTGTGAGTGGTCCCGGGGGGTCGGGCAAGAGTTTCTTGATCCGGTACATGGTGCGGCACTTGTACTCGATCGGGCGCATCCATCAGGTCACATCGACGACGGGGTGTTCGTCCATCCTGTTGTCCAGTCAGATTCACGTCGGCGACACGGGTCGCCCCATCGTGGTCAAGACGATTCATTCGTGGTCGGGGATTCGCTTGGGCAAGGGGGGGGTGCCGGACATTCTACGTACCGTCATGAAAAACCGCAAGGCCGTCAAAGAATGGAAGCGGGTGCGGACCCTCATCATCGACGAGGTCAGCATGTTGTCCGGCAAGCTGTTCACGGTCCTCGACACCTTGGGCCGTACCTTGCGCGGGGTCGACCGTCCGTTTGGCGGCATCCAAGTGGTCTGTTTAGGCGACTTGTACCAACTGTCGCCGGTGGGCGACTACGGCGACCCGGCCTCCGCCAGTTTCTGCTTTGAATCCCCCGCATGGGACACGACCTTTGCCCCCGAGAACCACGTCGAGCTCACCACCATCTACCGACAACGCGACGACCTCTATAAATCGATTCTGCACGAGGTTCGGGTCGGCACCCTCAGCGAGGACAACAAACGGCGTCTGCAGGAACGGGTCAAGCTGGCCTACTGTCCCGACGACCACGGCGGCGTGGTTCCCATGAAAATATTTGCCACCCGTGAGCAGGTGAGCCGCATCAACACCGCCCAGTACCAACGCGTCGAGGAACCCGAGCAGGTCTATGCCATGGGGTTTGTGCGTCACGCCAAACGTTATGTGGAAACGGGCGAAGCCATCCCCGACGACGTGTTGGAACGGTGCGCCCAACTCTCGCAGGAAGACGTCGAGCAAGAATGCCAGCAGCTGGCCAGCCACGTGGCGGCCGAGGCGGAAATACGCCTGAAACGGGGGGTGCCCGTCATGTGTCTCATGAACCTGGACGTCCAGGCCGGCATCGCCAACGGATCGCTCGGAATCGTGCTCGACTTTGTCATGGGGGGGGTGGTGGCGGGCAGCGGCAGCGGCGGCAGCGGCGTCGAAATGTTCCCGGTGGTGCGGTTTTACCACGGCGTGGTCCGCACCATCGAACCGTACGTATGGCAGAGCGGCGAAATACCGACCGTGTGTGTACGTCAATTCCCGTTGGCACTCGCCTACGCCACCAGCATCCACAAAATGCAAGGAGCGTCTTTGGATGTGTGCGAAATGGACCTCGGCAGCACCATCTTCGCCGAACACCAAACCTATGTGGCTCTGTCCCGGGTTCGGTCCCTCGAAGGCGTGTACTTGACCGCGTTTCATCCCCACCGCATTCGGGTCAACCCCAAGGTGGCGGCGTTTTACGCTCGCTTTGGCACAGCCTCAGAGGACCCGACCGGGTTTGCGTCTTATACACCTGTTGATGGGGAGGAAGGAGGGGGGGAAAAGGATACGGTGGATGTGGATGCTTACGCCTGCGATGCCGCTTGTGCTGAGGCTGCCCGCATTGCCGCCGCCTCCGGCGAATGCCCCATCTGTTTGGACCGGTTGGACAAGCCCCACCAGACGCCCTGCCGCCACGTCTTTTGCCACGACTGCCTCCTCCGTCACATGCAATGTACGTTGTCCGAGCCCTCCTGTCCCATGTGTCGAACGACAATCTCTATCTACACGATTGAACCATTGGCCGGGGGGGGCAGGGGCGGGGTGCGTAAAGGCAGTGGCAGTGGTCGTAGCGGCGGCAGCCGCAGCACCGGCGGTCGGCCATCATTTGCCGTATCAAAACTCGCATGATGTATGTATTTCGGGAATTTGGATTTGGATTTTTCGGCATATACAACAAACAACGGTACAATACAATATACAATAAAACATGGTCGCGGCGGGTTGTTTACCAGTAGCGTGGGAAAACGGTCAGCTGTTTTTTTTATTCGGCAAAGAGGCGTACGGTGAACGCACGCCGGGGTACTCGGACTTTGCCGGGGGGATGGAACGTGGCGACGCGTCCATCTACGCCGGCGCTCTGCGAGAAATGGCCGAGGAAACGACCGGATTCTTCGGCGACGCTGCTGCACTGAATCGGCTCATCCGCGACAGCGGGGGGACCATGCACATGGCAATGGGAGAACACGGGGACTACCACATTCACATCTTTCGCATGGCCAAGGACCCCACCGTCGTCGATTGCTACAACCGCTGCCACGCCTTTATCTATGACCACGTGCGCAACCACACGTTTTTGAAATCTACCAAGATATTTGAGAAAATACGTATCGATTGGATGACCCCCCAAGACATGCGACGACGACGGCGCGAGTTCCGACCATTCTATCGGGCGTTTGTGGATCAACTCTTGGCGCGCATAGATGAGATTGAAACCTTTGTGGTGTCGCGCCCGTGGCCACCGCGCAGCAACCCGCGAAGCGGGCTATTGCCCCTAAGCAGCCCTGAGTCGCCAAAGGCGACAAGGGCTGCAAGGTTGCAAGCTTCGCTTGCTGACCCTTTCCTTTCCTTTCCTTTCCGCAGGATGGATGGATGGATGGGGGCTACGACAAACCTTCGGGCGGTGCCAAACCGCCGGCGAACTCAGAAACGGCGGGGAGGCGTGGCGTTGTCCGATATTTGATTTTGTTTTTGACTCATATACATGCATCTGTTGATTCGATTATGTATATCGAGGATGGATTGAGGCTGGAACGGATGGATTTGGATTTGAATTCGGAGGCGCGGGTGCGGTAGACGGAAGCCGGTTTTTGTATCGTAAACTTATAACGTGTAACCGTGTCATGGCCACGCCGCCACCACCCAATTGGCGATCTTACGGGGGCATCGGACACTACGAACGCAGTCCCAGTCTGAATGTGAATTATTTGACCGCCGATTATTTTACCCTCAAAAACGACTACGTGGGGTACTTTACGGTCAGCGGCGACTTTGAGGTCACACAAGACACGGCTTTAGATGGAAACCTGGTCGTCAATGCAAACGTCGTCTTGAACGCCACCGCGGGCAACACGGTGGTGATGGGCAACGTCTATGCCATGCAAAATATGTACGTGTACGGCGACGACACCATCTACGGCAACCTCTATTTGCAACAGGCGCTCAACATTGGTGGCGATGTCGACATTGGCGGGAATTTGACGGTCGAACAAAACAACTTCACGTTGGGTCACGGAGGATCCGGGGCCGAGAACACCTACGTGACCTTCAAGGCCGACCCCACCGTCGCCAGTCTGGGACTCAACTTGCACTTGCAGTCCGACACGGCCACGCCCCAGGCGACGCTGGATGTCCTCGGCAACCGCAACAACACCCTCAACCTATATACTTTCAGTCCGCAGAACCTGAATGTGTTGGCGCAAAATGTCACCCACCAAGGGCTGGCGGTTTATACCGACGCTTCGACGACGGTCATGGGCATCTACAACGAGCCCGGGAGTCGCGTCCCGGCCGTACCTACCGGGGACATGGGCCAGATGGATCTCAGCATGGCCTACGTGCGGGGCGGCGATTTCAACGTGGGGGTCGGACTCTCCGGCAACATCAATCTCCGGTCGCGGCTCAGCGTCACCAACCACGCCTCCGCCGGGGTGGGGGGATCGGCCGCGGCCATCGCGGGCCAGCACACCGTCTTTGACGAAACGGCAGTCGTCTACGATACGTCGGCCGGGCCGTTCTTGTACCGCGCCTACGAAACGGCCGACAATGTGTACACCGCGGGGCACGCAATGACCTGGGTCGCCGACAACGCCACGGCCTGCACCATGACGCAATGGGTCAACGGGGGCACCGCCGCCACCACGGCGGGTGACGGGGTCGGGGTCGGGGTCGGGGTCGAAGGTCTGGTCGTCGGCGGCGGGAGTTACGTCCTGGACGCTTCTCGGTCCATGGGCATGGTCGGGGTGCTCGGGTGGGCCTACGGCGGTCTGGGCTCCAATACGGACATTCCGGCGGGCGGCGACATCGTTCCTACCCAAACCATGGTCTCCGGCAACAGCTGCGTGCAGCGTCGGTCGACCTTGGGCATCAACACGTATGCTCCGGCCACGGAGCGGTATGGTCTTCACGTCAACGGTCCGGTCTGGGTGCAAGACGCCGACGTCACGCTGGTGCAAGACGCCGCCTCCAACGAGTTGACCGGCATGACGCTCGGGCGGCGCAAGGGGGGGCAAGCCGGCGTCGCCTGGGGCACGCCCGCGGTCCTTCAACCGCCGTTTCCTCTCGGCAACGTCTACGCCACCGCCAACGGCGGACAGTCGTGGACCGACGCCCAAATCCACGCGACCCCTTACGAAATTGGCTTGAGTCTGCGCGGAGGCATGGTCTACGACCCCAGTTACTCCCTCTTGTGCGGGGATTCGGGCGTCGGCCTGTATTCGGACAACGGCGGGTCGGATTACTATACATTGGATTTCACGGCGGGCAGCAAGAACCTCCAGTCCATCCAGTGGATGTATTTGAATCGTTCGTCGACCTCTCCTGTCATGGTCACCATGGTGTCGTCTACCACCGGCACCGGTGCCTCGTATGGCCTCTCTTACTTTGTCTTGTCCAGCATCGAGGCTCTTTCCCAACATCGAAACCCGGTGACCGGTCAATTCACGGTCCCCCAACCCAGTGCCGGCGTCGCTTACTGCTCGCCGCTGTATAACCAGACATTGGGACTGCCCGATACCACCATAGGACCGATTCGGGCCGTGGACGGGTACGATGCCAGTTACGTCTTCATCTGCGGAAGCGGCGGCGTCCAGAAATGGAACATGGTGGCGGGAATGCACTTGGACGCGTCGGGGCACTTGGTGGATGCGGGGGGGAATCCGGTCACCCGCGCGTTTCTCTTGCCGTCGGGGAGCGCCGGAAACGTGCACAACCCCGGTTATCCCGGAAACAGCACCGTGTACAACGCCATCCAAACCTACCGGGTGTACGACAGCGACGGTGGACTCTTGCCGGACCCGCTTTGGACCGTCGCCGTCGGCCAATTCGGGATCGTTTCCTCGACCCACGATGCCGGGGCGACGTGGAAAGACACCGTTCTCACGGACGACGCGGGCCGACCCATCCAGTGGCAAAGTGTCTTCATCTACGACGCGTCGAACGCGGTCATCGTCGGCGAAGGCGGGGCAGTGGGGTGCACCAAGAACGGCGGTATCAGTTGGCAACGCGTCCCGTCCGCGGTTTTCAACGCCAACGGGGTGGGGGGGACCCTGATAAACGACGCCTCCTACACCTTGACGTCGGTCATCGTACCCAACCGTCAGTCTTTGGTGGTCGCCAAACGCTATCAGACATGGACCACGTCAACCACGTCGGGTCCCACGCGGGGACACAGCAAACTGTTTTACGCTTACGTGCCCGACCTGTTGGACCATGCGAACCACGTCGTCATGGACATTTGCGGAAGCATGCACTTGTCCGGGGACGCCTACGTCTATGACAACCTGCGCGTGTCCTTGGACACCCACTTGGACGGGAATTTGACGGTGGCGGTGGACATTTCCGGGTACGGCAACCTGTATTGCGGTAACCACACCGTCGTGAATTATCTCGACGACTTTTCCGGCAACATCCTCGTCGGCACCGGCCCGGTAGGGGGCAAATACATTCAGATTTCGGGGGGGGCGCCACCGGGGTCCCACAACACGGTCGTCATTGGGGGGGCGTCCGACGAATTGACATTGCAGGGAAACTTGCAGTTGGCGGGCACCGTCTCGACCACGGCCAACAAAGTCCAGCTGTTGAAGGGGAGCATTCTCTCGGGGGATTCGGGGGGGGCGGGGGTCTACGTGCGCGATTTTAACAAAGATTCGGCGGGGTACTTGGCGGTCAACAGCCAACTCGACGGCTGGCTCGTCAAACCCACCGGCGCCGGCGGCGGGGCCACGGTCGTCAACCTCGCGACCCAGACCATGAACCTGGCCTTGCCGGGGGCGCGCGACATCATGACCGGGGCGCCCATGCGTCGCGCCCTGGTCTGGGTCCAGGCGTCGGACGTGGCCCACGTCGACTCCAGTTATTCGGTGGTCATGGGCAACATTGACGCCAGCAACGTCTTCCTGAAAGACTCCACGGACTCTCTGGCGTCGCCCAACAACCAGGTCATCTCCACCAACGTCGAGGTATCGGGAAATACGTTGATTGTACGGGGGGTGGGGGATTCGGTGGGCGGGCTGGGGTTCTTCGGGAACCGGACGGGGGCCTTTCAGACGTACGGCGGCGGGTCCATCGGCGGCAACCTCTGGCTCGGCGGCAACCTCGTCGTCAACAGCGATCGCGAGTGTGCGGCGGGGTACGGCGACGGGGCGTTGGCCGTGGGGGGCGGCGCGTCCTTCGGCGGCAACTGCTACGTCGGCGGCAACACGGCGGTCGTGGGGACCATGAACGTGGGCAAGGACACCACGTTGTCCGCCAACACGTACGTCGGCGGGAACCTCTCAGTCGCCAGTCGGTTTGACGCCACGGACCCCGTCGGGTTCAGCAAGGGCGCCGTCGTCGTCCAAGGCGGCGCCAGCCTCGGCGGCAACCTCTATTCCGGCGGCAACGTGTACGTCGGCGGGGCCGTAGAGAGTGCCGGATTGGGGCTCGGGGCGCTCATCGTCGCCAGGGGCGGAGCCAGCGTCGCCGGCAACATTGTTGTCGGCGGGAACCTCAGCTTGGGCGGCAACGCGGTCATGGTCGGAAATACGGTCATTCAGGGAAGGACGGAAGCCACCGGGCTCGGGGTCGGGGCCCTCGTCGTCGCCGTCGGCGGGGCCAGCATCGCCGGCAACATTGTCGTCGGCGGCAACGTGGGGTTGGGCGGCAACGTGGGCGTGAGCGGCAATCTGGTCATCGGCGGGCGCACCGAAGCGACGGGGCTCGGGGTCGGGGCCCTCGTCGTCGCCGCAGGCGGGGCCAGCGTCGCCGGCAACATTGTCGTCGGCGGCAACCTACGGGTGCAGGCCAACACCCTCTTGATGAAGCAGGTGGTCGCCAACGCGGTGGTCGAATCCACCTCCATCGGTACCGGCGCCTGGGTTGTCTCCGCCGGCGGGGCCAGCGTCGCCGGTAACGTCAACGTCGGTGGCAATGTCTCGGTGGGCAACACACTCCCCACGCAGACGGTCGAGGTGGTCGGCAACGTGGCCGCGTGGACAGGCGCGCTCTTGGTGGCCGGGGGGATCTCGGCCAAGGGCAACTTGCAAGTCGGCGGCAACGTGGGGATCGGCGGGAACACCACGGTCGGGGTGAACGCCATCCTGGCCGCCACGCCGCTCGACGTACCGTTTGTTTCAAATACATTGATTCATGGGGACATGGTGCCCCCCAACGGGTTCCCGGGAACCTACACGGCCAGTGCGAGCAGCTTCGGCGGGACCGGCCACGACGCATTCTCTGCGTTCAACGGGGTATTCAATCCGAATCTGGTCGCCACGAACGACGCCTGGACAAGTACCCCGGGGGCCAGTGGTTCCCCGACGTATAATTCGGTCAATGGTACCGGTGACGGGAGGTATCTCGGTACCACCGTCACCAACGTATGGGCGACCCACGGGGCGACTTCGATTACCACCGTGTCCGGCGAATGGTTGCAGATACAACTCCCTTACGACATGTCGATCACCGGCTACCAGTTGATGCCGCGGCTCTACGACCTCTCAATCAGCGGTACGGGCAGCTCGCCCGTGGGGTGGACGGTGGTGGGGTCCAACGACGGGACGACCTGGTTTGTCTTGGACACCCAAGCGCTGGCCACCTCCTATTGGGCCACCGCCAACGGGACGGGGGGGAGCGTCGGGGGCGGGCCCTCGACCTTTATCGTGCCGCGCGAAAATGCCAACATGACCTACCGCTATGTACGAATCATTGTCAGCAGGACGAACGTGGGGGGGGCGGGCGGGGGTACGATTGGCGCTGCGTTTTCCTATACCAGTATTCAGCAGTGGAACCTGCTCGGATTTCCCTTGCCCAACGCCGCGCGGCCGGCTTTGGCGGTGGGGGGCGCGACCCACGTCTTTGGCAACGTTCGGATCGCCGGGGGCGAAGTCGTCACCAACCTCACCGAACCGGCCACGTGGGGCGACGCCACCAACGGCAACGTTCGACTGGTCGCCGGCGGCAACCTGGCCCTGGTCACCAACGGCAACGCGGCACTCACCGTCTACGGCGGGACGACGCTCTTCGGCAACGTCTTTGCCGCCAAAAACGGGTTTGTGGGCAAGCGCTTCTACGTCGGGTTGCAAGAGTCCAATACCTACGCTTTGGATGTCAGCGGCAACGATGCGCGCCTGGGGGCGGCGCTGATTACTTCGTTGGGCACTGGCACCGGGGGCGGGGGTGGAGCCGGTACGGGGGCCATGATGTATTTGATCAACCAGAGTTTTGGGGTGGAAAGTGGCGGCACGGTCGCGTCGGTGGCCTCGAGTTACGCCCTGGCCCAGACGTACGACGGCAACACCTTCATCAATGCCGCCAGCGGCAAGACGGTCCAAGTCTCGGTCGGTAACGGGACGCCGGGGGGGGTCAGCTGCGTGTTTTCCTCCAACGGGTTCGGGGTCGGCACGGGAAGCGCCGGCACGACCTACATGCTCGATGTCCTCGGCAACGCCCGAATCCAGTCCGCGAAAGAAACGACGGCGTTGGGCATCGGGGCGCTCGTCGTCTCGGACGGGGGGAGCAGTATCAAAGGCAACGTCTATGTCGGGGGCAACGTGTGTTTGTTGAACGGCAACTTGGGGGTGGGCACCACCGCCCCCGCCTACAAGGTCGACGTCAGCGGCAATGTGCAGATTTCGATCGCCACGGAGGCCACGGGCAGCGGCGTGGGCGCTCTGGTCGTTCCCAACGGCGGCATCGGCATGGGCGGCAACGCCTACATCGGTGGCAACGCCACCGTTGCATCCACCACCGACGCCGGCAGCGGCGGTACCGGGGCCCTCCTGGTATCCAACGGCGGCGCCTATGTCAAAAAGAGTATCTATGTGGCAGAGGCCGCCACCGTCGCATCCTCCACCGACGCCGGCAGCGGCGGTACCGGGGCCCTCCTGGTACCCAACGGCGGCGCCTATGTCAAAAAGAGTATCTATGTGGCCGACGCCGCCACCGTCGCATCCGCCACCGACGCCAGCAGCGGCGGCACCGGGGCCCTCCTGGTACCCAACGGCGGCGCATATGTCAAACAGAGCATCTATGTGGCCGCCGGAGCCACCGTCGCATCCTCCACCGACGCCAGCAGCAACGGCACCGGGGCCCTCCTGGTACCCAACGGCGGCGCCTATGTCAAAAAGAAGGTCTATGTGGCTGACGCCACCGCGGCCACCTCCACCGCAGGGGCGCTCTACGTGAACGGGGGGGTGTGTATCAACGACAACTGCTATGTGAATCGTGAAGTCACGGCCACCGCTTACAATGCCACCTCCGACTACCGCATCAAACACGACGTGCGGCCGCTGCAGTCGTTGAATTTTACGGTGGATGACCTGCGACCTGTGTACTATACACACTCTTTGACAGGGAAGAAGGAATTTGGGTTGTTGGCTCACGAATTGCAGCAGATTTTTCCAGGGTTGGTGCAGGGCACCAAGGACGACCCCGACACCATGCAAACGGTCAATTACACGGGGCTCATTGCCTTGTTAGTCCACGAAGTGCAAACGTTGAAAAATCAAATACGCGACATCATGGTTACATCGCATCAGAACGACCCATAGATAGATATTGTAATGAATGTTCGAATGATGATCATTTACATTAGAACATTTTACACCTTCGCGCATTTACAATGCGCGTGGTAACGTTGCCTTTGCCACTGGAATCGCCCCCTTCAGGGGGCGATTTACACCTTTGCGCATTGAAAATGCGCATGGTAACGTTACCTTTGCCCTTGAAACGCCCACTAAAGTGGGCGTTTTAAATCGGCAAAGGTGTAAATCGGCAAAGGTGTAAATCGGCAAAGGTGTATCAATAGCTTACTTACGAAGTTGCCGCCGCGGCCGCAGGTTCACACAACGACACTGCGCGGTTTGGGTGTGTTGCGCGGCCTGCTCCTTCTGGTACGCATGGTACGCCGGGACGGTCAGCCCGGTTCCGAGCGGGCGGAAGCCCCCCGACACGTACGGATTGAACGTTGGCGGGGTCACGGGTTGGCGGTTGGGGCGCGTGTTGGTCTGGCTGCACGTCGTGAACGTCGGGCACAGGTTCGCGTGCGGGACGTTGATGTCAAACACCGGTTGGGTGGCAGGAGGCGTCAATTCCTGGTACCGCGGGGAGGTGTTCACAATCGTGTTTTCCAGCTGATATTTCTTGTACAGAATCAGGTCGGACGCACTGAGGATGCGGGGCAGGTTCTGCGGCTGGTTCTTCAACTGGGTTCCCAGCACGCGGTGTTGCAAATAATCGCTTTGAGACATCGAGAGATGATGAGATGTATATTAGTTGTGGCGATTATTCGGCCACCGTTCGTTCTCATGGTTTACGGTTTACCGGTGTTGGGGGCGTAGAGCTGCTCCGCAATCAGCGAAAACGACCAGTCGACGTTGTTGAGATCCACGACGCCACCCTTGTCGTTGATCAGTTTGACCGACATGCGGCGGATATTGACCGGACCAAAATACAGACGTTCTTGGATTTGCAGCGTCCCGCCGAATTCTATGTACGACTGTCCCAGAGTGAGGCCCGACGTTTTCACCGGGACCAAGCCAAACACGTCTTGCACAAACGGCCCCGACGACCCTGTGGTTTGCTTGTTGACCTGCGCGTTGAGAATCTGGTTCGCCGCGTAGATCTGGTTCGCGGTCAGTTTGTTGCCCCCGTTGCTCGTGCTCGTGCTGTCGGCCACGGAATATTTCCCGGTCTGGGGATCGCACTTGTAATTCATGCGCGTCGCGTACGACGGTAACGGCACGTCGGTGTCCGTCGACGTCACCGTCACCAGTCCGTCGTTCAGGTGGTTTTGCGTGTAATCGTCCAAGATGATCATGAAATAGTTGTACAGGTTGATGTTGATCGACGTGTCCCCGGTGATGTTGACGACGTGCGTCGTCGGGTCGTACGTGTACGCGTTGCTGGCCCCCATGTACACGGGGTTGCCTAAACTGTCGGTGGACGCGTACGCCGCGCCCAGTTGGTAATTCGTGTTGCTGCGGAACCCCATGAGCCATCCCAACGTGCTGTCGTACGTGGCGTTTTGCACACTACGCGGGTAGCCATAATTGCAATGCGTGAACAGGGTGCGGTCGTACAACACAAACTCGTAGTCTTCCGTCCGGTACGTTCGGTTGAGGTTGAGGCGCATCGTCGTGTACGGCGCGTGGGTGGTCAGGTCGACCACGGAACCCGCGGCCAGGGGGGACGCCGCGAAGATGGCGTTGATCGCATTGGTAATCTCCGTTTTGGTGTACGTTTTTCCCAGGGTCAACGCGGACGCCGGGTTGTTCACCAGGTCGACGACCAACGTGTTGGCCGCCGGGTCGGGACCCAGGTTGCCAATGTAGACACCCCCGGACGGGTCGTACACGCTCGGGTTCGGGGGCGCCGGCGTGCTGGGGGTGATGGGACTCACATAGAAGTAATGGTTGCTCGCGTCCAACATGATTTGGTTGTCGGTCACCGGGGTGGTACCGGTGACGTGCCCGCTCGCGTCGATCACGTAGCCGTGCGGGTCCGTCGGGGACGTAATCACTTGCCTGAGACCCAAGTACGTTTGCCAACTGCCTGAAGCGTCGTTTGGAGATTCATATAGGTTCACTTGGTAGTCGGCATTCGTCATGGTGGCTTCTATGTTCAGCGACAAGGTACAACTTACCGTGGTGCCGTTGATGGTGAAACTGACGTTGCTGCCGGGCATCGAGAGGTTGTGCGGCAAGTCGGTGGCACGGAAGGCCGTATTGATCGCCCCGATAAATTCCGCGGTACTGTTGTACGTAGCGGGTGCGGCCAGGGACACGGCGGTTCTCGTGCTGCGGAGGTTGTTCTGGGTCACGACATACATGGTGCTGTTTTCGGTGGTCACGTCGTAGATCGATTGAAACGGAAAGGTCGACGTGCTGAGGGGGGAGGTCACGACGGACGGCGCAAACTTGCAGATGGTCGACAGCACGGAACCGCTGATGTCCAGCGCAAAATTGTTGATGTATCCGACGCCAGTGTTGGTATCGATGCTCTGAAACGGTATCAATTTACGGATATTGAACTTCATTTGTACGTCATTGTTGGCCGTCGTGTTGTTGATCGACGCATCAAAGGCTTGGTTGCTCGACGTGTACAGATTGGTCATCCCCGTCTGAATCGCCGCAAAGTATTCCGTCAAGTTGTAACCGTTGCTGGTGGGAGAAGAAGCGGCCACCGAAAAACTGGCGTCATTGATACGCGCCTGATTCACGTCCACCGCATAGTCGGGGTGGACACAGTAGTAAATCAGCTGCGGGAGGTTTTGCGGCGGGTGGGCGGCGGGAAACGGAATCACGTAGTTGGTAGTCTGACTCGCCAATTCCGACACAATGTCATTCACCTCCATCGTCGCTCGGGGGAACCGGAACGTCGAGTTGGGACCGCACCAGAGCGGGGGGTTGTTCGACGCGTCTTGCGCGGGAAACACCACCACCATCTTGGAACTCACCAGGTTCTGCACCCGCTTGCGGTTCTGGCACACCGTCATTCGGTACTGCGACGTGCCCGGTTGAATGTACGACGCGTCCATCACTTCGAACGTGCTGCTGCGCAGTTGCGGGGCCGATTGGAGCTGAGATTGGATGTTGCCGATGACCGAGCTGAGCGACAGGGTGTACCCCGGGGTCAGGGTCACGGTCACGGTGTCCAATACGGTCGATTGGGAGGGATCGTACGCACCCGGGCCTTGGTAATTGTATATCGTGATGACGTTGTTTTGGTACTCATTCGACGTCGGGTTGGAGGCGGCATATACGTTGCAACTGGTGGCCGGGTTGCTGAATACGCTGGACTCGATGCTCGCGGGCACGTACTGGTTTTGGGCAAACCCGAGCAATTCTGGTATGGAGCGGATCGCAGGGTCGCTTGGCGACGCCGTGATGAAATACGGAAAATCCACGTAATAATACGTCTCGTTGAAGTTGTTCGTGATGTCCAGCGTGAACGTGGCGTTGGCCTGCACCGGGTTGTACGTCACGCCCGTGGTGCCGAAACTGACGTCCGGGTTCGCACGACTCAGGTCTTGGTACGCCTTGGTGATCGCCGGCACCAGACCATTGACGGGGTCATTCGGGGAGTAGTTGCCGGACGAGATGGCCACCTTGTAGTCGTAGCTGCCACTGTTCAAGCCTGGTGTGACGGCCTTTAAATAGAAAAAGTTGCCGCCGAAACTGCCGTTGATCGTTTGCCAGTTGTACGGGATCTGCACCGAGTACAGTTTCAGCGACACGACGTCTTGTAGCACGTCGGACAGATTGAACGTAAAGTCTGTCGACAGGGGGTACACCGTCTTGTCGCGAAACTGGCTGTCGATGCTGATGACCCGCTTGATCGTCTCTTTGATCAGCGGATTCAGACTGCCCGTGGGGTAATCCACCGATTTGGTGTACCCCAGTTGTGGGGGCAGATTGGTTTTTAGTTTTTCGAGTTGAGTCGGATCAGTGGGAAGCGGGTCGGCGGCCGCAATGCTTGGCTTGCTACCCGACGCGGTCGAAGATTGCGTACCCGATTGCTGCGCGAGGGTGCTGGCACGAAACTGCGGGGGTCTACCTCCTTCTCCGACCTTAGGCACCGTCGGTTCAAAGCCTTCTACCGCAAGGGGAGGATCGTCCGTTTCAAAAAAGCGGTCGTAGATGGCCAGGAAATATTGGTACAACTTATGCGCTTCGGGGTCGCTTTCTATGTGCGGCTCGTAGATGGAAAGCATCTGCAAGATCCGGGCCTCCAGTTCTTTGTCGGTCGGGTGGTTGATGTCCAATATTTGAAAAAGTTCGAGGTCCGTGTACGTCGACACGTCGTAGGGGTCTTGGTCGGTCATCGGCGCATTAGACGCATTAGGGGGGGGATTCATCATTCCTGAACTTGATTTGGCTCTCTATATATTCTTTACGTGGCATGAAAAAAATTGAATGTGAGGGAGGGAGACATTGAGGAGATGGATACATTAGATATTGGGAACAGGAGAAGGGCGTGGCGCGGGTCGACCTTATTATTATACATCGTGATGTCTGATGATGAACGTAGGTGTCCACTATGTCCGCTATGTGTGCGGGTGCGACGGGAGGAGGAAGGAGGAGATGATGCTCCACGGACGGGAGGTACAGGAGGTACGGGTTGCTCCGCATATCTGGCGACGACACGGTTCAATACCCTGACCTGGCGCGAATGCCGCGCTTTCGTGGATGCCGGTCGGGCCGGGGACGGGGTAGGTTGCTGCTATTCCTCTCCGATAGGCGTCTCTCCGCGGGTGCCCAGAGACGCCTTGTTGTTCGTGCTCGAAATGCACAATGACCTCAACCAAATCATGGGGGTGGGGGCGATCTACCCGCGCTCCGCGCAGTACCGCCAGTTCCAGGTCTACAGTGACGACAAATACAATGTGTGTTCGTACACGGGCAGGTACCGCCTCGACCGGTCCGAGCTGGGGGACGATTTGGTCGCGGTCCTGGACCGTCTATGTTTCCGCGGCAAACGGCACTTGAAACGGCTGCGCGGAATCACCGTGTTCCCGCCAGACATCCTCCAACATTGTCACGTAGTACACGCCATTGATGTGCGGAAGGAGATACGAGACGCCTTTGTTCGACGGTTTCCAGGTCAGCGAAGCAACCTTGTCGCCAAAGGCGACTTGGGAAAAACTTCTCAGACGTAGTAAAAAATGGGTCGGTCCGAGCCCTTTTTTGTCACTTTGAGCTGTCACTTTGAGCTGTCACTTCGAGTACGTGCCAATTTCGTGACCACACGAGCTTTGCTCATGTGTGACCGGCGATGATTCATCTATACACGCGTAGGTGGCCATGGTCCGGTTCATTTCCACAATCAGCAAATACATCCCGGCTCGATCCACCCGGTCTTCTATGTAATTCAGTTGGTACGGGTTCAACGGACGCAAATTACGGATATCGTCCAACATCATCGCGTCGTAATCCGCGTACAAGATGCCATTGTGCGTCTGGGTCGACAAATAATACTCGGGAATGATGCGCGGGGCATTTTCCAGGCCAAAAGTCTCTGGGGGGGAATAACTCCTTCTACTCACCACGATATCCACCTCCAACCCCTGTCGGGTGGGCTGTGCCAAACCCTCTCGGGTGGGCGCCAAACCCTGTCGGGTGGGCGCCAAACCGACTTCCTCTGCCAGACTACGGTTCATATTCTTACAATAGAAGGAATACGAGCAAGATTTCGTCCCGTCGGAAGGAAACGAACCTTCTGATTCATATACATGTATTTGATGATGGGAGGATGAGGATGCCATCGGCGAAGAAGGCAAAATGGGTGAATCTAATTCTAAAGGCATACCTAACTCCGAGTCCGACGGATAGACCCGGTGACACACGAACCCAGCTGGATCACACACACGACGAAATATACGAGCCACATGCTGCACAACGTCTTCCTTCATGCCTTGCTGGATCGTCTCATTTTTTATTATCATCCCGACACTGATTCACTTTTGTGCTATTTACTACTTACAACGCCGGGTCCGGGTCCGGCAAGGATGTACTGATACAAATAGTCCAACGTGAATTTGTGTTCCACGCGGGCATACGCTTCCAGCATCCCTTCGTACTCCTGGTCGGTCACGGCCCGCAGACGCGGAATCAAGGTGGGCATCTCGTCGACGTGGATTATAATACATATCTTGGCATAATCAATCTCCTCTTGGTACGGCAGCCACAGCGGCGTGCCGGTCGGAGTGTCGTGCACATACACCGGCACCGAACCCGCCTGAAATGCCTCGTAGAACCGGAAACTCTGGCGGCCGTACCCACGTGGCGCCAGCACAAACTTGGACCGGCGCATCGTCTCCACGAATTCCTCGGCAGAAGCCGAGGGTACGGCCGGGGTCCAATGTTTGAGGTTCATATAAATGTCCTTCGGGGGGGTGCCGCCGTAATACGTCATGATCGCGTCGAACATTCGTCGACGCACCTCGTGGGTCATCGAACCCACGAATGAACACAGCCATGGCTTGTCCGATGCACGCAGACGCGGTTGTCGCAACAAGGTACGCGTACGGTCCTCGTAGATCAACGGAATGGGGGTGTCCCCGGTGCATGCGCCATATACATGAATGTGGGGGTGGGGGTACGGAGCGGTGATGCCATCGTCGTGCTGGACGACGGCAAAATAATGGGGGGCAGGGTGCGCCTCCATGTACGCTTTCAGCGCCGACGGGGTGTACGCAGTCACCACCGGGTCGTGGTCGACCTGGTAGTTGGTCCACAGCAAGGGTAAGTACCGACGGCCCGCGTGGTCCACGGCGGGTTTCTCGCGGCGGGACATCTCGCGGAACACGTATTCTTCCAAATACAGGCCTTGTTTGAAGGGGGGATAATGGTACTTTTGGCTTTTGTACCAATGGGGGCAGGTTGACCACGGTATGTCCAACGGGTTGGACGACACGTCGTACGTCTCCATCGCCGGGGACCAGGTCAGACCGGGAGGGGGGGGCGCAGTGAAGGATGAAGACATTTTAGGAGAATGAGAAGAATGAGAAGAAGAAGCGTTTGTTACTGAGATACGGTTTTTGTTCTTATACATATACGTTTGCGCGTTCTGCTATTTCATCATATGGACAGCTTTGCGGGATACAACGAGGCTGACATGGACACGTCCTGGCTCGACCTCGACCAGGAAGAAGATTTGCCCATCACCGGTCTCCGACCCACGGAGCCCCTCCGGGGGTTGAATGTGACGGTGGCCTATGTCGACGGTGAGTCCAATATTGGGCGGGTCGTCCACGACACGGTAGATCTTGAACTTGATCTTGACGTGGCCAACGATGCGCTGCTCACACGCGCACGGCTCATGGAACTCATTCAACGACGTCGGGTAGACGATGCGGGGCGTCGTTACCGTCTGGTCCACCTCATGCTCTTTCAGGTGCCCCTGGCACCGGAACAAGTGCAAGTATTTGCCAAAACCGACTTGCCGCTCATGGATCCCGCGCGATGTTTCACCGTATTTTCCTCGGTCCAAGACGTGCACATCCCCCCCGCCGTCTTTGCGTTTCACGATGTGCACCGACTGTATTTGGTATTTCGGGAAAGCATACCTTCTGGTAGTACGTCCTCCGAAGGACAACGTACATTACTGCGCTGTCCGAATACCGCGAAGCCTTCGCGAATGGGGTCGGCGAAGACGAACGGTCAGCGGTCTACCAAACGGGTCGCGTTTTCGACGCCGACGGTACTTTCCGCGACGGGACGTCATACACGCAGATTTTCAGACAGGTGATGTGATGTAGAGGCTGGAACGGTAGCAGCAGCCAGCTCTTGCAAGCGTTGGCGTGTATCTTTAGCCGTCGGGCGCGTGCTTGGTTCACCCATAACAATGTCCGTCAACACGGTACGGTAGGCCGATACGAGAACAGAGTCGGTCGGGACGACCTTGTGGTTGAGCCTATCGTACATGATCATAGCTAAAGCGTAATTGTCCCACGAATACACGTTCATGGTGAGACGTTTCACCCACGCTTGGGTCGGTTGGTTCACCATCGACGTCCACAGGGATTCCAATTCCTTCTCCAAAGGTGTCGTGGGGGTGGGGCTGCCTCCGAATTTCTTATACACTTGTTGCAGGAACCCCCGGCACACCTCCTGCATTTCGGCCACGTTTTCCGGGGTCACGGGCCGGTCCGGATCAAAATCCGTGCGCTGAACCAGGTAGGACATTAGCACGATTTCGATGCACCACGGGGGGTACTTGTTGTAGTCGTTGTAGAATATCCGGCGATGGGCCGACACATCCATCGGTTCCCGCCGAAGGTCGTCGACCATAAACGAAATACCGAAATCGATGATGATCAGGCGGTGGTACACGTCGTCCATCATGATGTTGTTCGCCTTGAGATCGTAGTGCACCACCGTCGCTTCCGCCAATTTTTCCAAGGATTTCAGGAGATGGGTGTGGACTTCCATGTGCGTTTGGACATGGATGCGCGGGCAGTTACCGAGATGATCTTTTCCCACATACCGAATCTTGTATGATACGTAATTCGACGCATTCGACGCATTCGACGCATTATCCAGGGGTTCTGCTTCTTCGTCGCTTTCGTCGTCGCCATCGTCGCTCTCAGGATTGTGGGGGGTGGTGTTGGCCTCGGCCTTGCTACGTCTATCGGTAAGGACCTGGCATTTGCGGATTTCCGACTCGTCTATCTTTCCCAGGTTCAAAGGGCAATGACTTATGATGGGGGCAAAATGGTACTGGTAATACGGAATTTCCTGGATCTTCGCGCCAATCGCTTCCTCAGTCGGGTTTTTCGGCATAATCTTGGATAAATAGTATTGGTGACTGGAGAGGGTGCTGGTGTGTGTCGCAGTTTCGGTTTCTATACACGGAATCATGGGTTGATAAATGCACCCGTAACTACCCTCATTCTTGTATTGGGGATGGGGATATGCTGCGCTATAGGGAGGCGACCCGGACGGAGAGGAGGACAGTTCAGGGGAACCGCGGCGAAGAGGGGATTCACGGATTTCCTGGGCTTCCTGGGCTTCCTGGGCTTCCTGGGCTTCCTGGGCTTCCTGGGCTTCCTGGGCTTCCTGGGCTTCCTGGGCTTCCTGCACTACATGGGTTTTCTGTGTTTTTT
>Ga0164297_10002002_pt1 | contig 20665 bp, 11 predicted proteins | sample GEODES058metaG_FD_113539 | JGI IMG/M metagenome (GOLD analysis project Ga0164297, IMG submission 113539) | Dystrophic lake water microbial communities from Trout Bog Lake, Wisconsin, USA - GEODES058 metaG | ecosystem: Environmental > Aquatic > Freshwater > Lake | place: USA: Trout Bog Lake... | reverse complement strand
TGTTATAGAGCGATTCTGGTACATGTTTTTTACGGATTGATTATCTACGCGTCTCTCTCTGATTTTATTGAATAAGATTAGAGATAATACAATGATCTACGTAATCGGACCGTCTCATATATATAATTCATTTACGCATATAATCAAAGAAGAGATAGACAGTGGAATATTATTCAAAAATTGTATCTTAGACGCCTATCCAGGATTACCAAATTGGTCAGATCAGATACCAAAACAGTTGGCTAAGGAGAGTTTTAGCAGTCGCGTATGGATCGTATCTGATTACAAATTCAATAATTTCGACTACGATAAAATACTAAATTTGGGCCCGGATCTATTTTTACCAACAGTGGGTAGAGCGGGCAACGTTGATCGTAACTACTTAGAACCGTATCATATAAGGACCTTGGGTGACCACTCATTGAAATGCATAGATTATATAATAGAGAGATTTCCTGATATAAAGCTTATATTTTGGTGTCTCTATAAAAGAACGAAAGTCAGTAAAACCTCATCCTATCCGTCAGATTTATGGTATGATAGTATTAAAATCCGGTATAGTCGTAATATAATAGATATCGATTGTTATACAGATCCAGTATCATTCGATCAAATGACAATTGATCTTGGCGGGCACCCAAATAAGGCAGGATTAAAACTGATAAGCGATATGATAACAGGTTGATAAACAAGGATATCGGTACTGGCTTGGTTACTATTGTATCACAGTAAAGATCCGCTGCATAAGTTCCAGTAGAACCCGCCAATATTCATCATGTGTCACTGGTCCTTTCGTCTCTTCATTCCAGGAGAGATGCTGTGGTGGTACATTTACAGTATAGTTAATAATAGTATCACAATCCACATAGGTTTTATTCATGTGGACCGCTAGGATTGTGAAGGGCGATGACCATCGCTCCTTAAGATAGTCGCGAAGTCTACAGAGTACAGTGTAGTTATCTCTCCAACGATTCCCTAGTTCGTTATAGAGATCGCCCTCGCTCGTATAGACAAATAGTATCCGTTTCTTGGCTTCAAGGGCAGCATAGAGTCTATCGAAACGTCGCTTGAACGTCTCCATCATCTCTTTACGTCGACCGATAAAATCAAAATGCCCAAACCAGATCCAGTCGTTATTATAGATCGATCCCTCCTTCGGATAGAACGCCTCATTATTCTGTAGATATTTCAGAATCAGCTCTGGCGTAGATGGTATGTAGTCGAATGGAAAAGACTCTCTATAGAGGCCGAGTTTTCGCATAACACTAGCACTGATACATCTGTTACCAAGAGAGACAACTACATCGAACTCGTTGATGTCGATTGCCCGATGGCAAGTATAGTTCATAGCTATCCAGATTCAAAGGCGGAGGTTTAAGTCAGTCGATAATCATACACCCTGACGCCTTGGGTTCTGCTACAGCCACAGTCGCCTCCTCCACCACCTCCCGTTGACCAAAGTTCAAGACGTGTACCTTATAGCCGCATGCCTTGTAGTACGTCTTCCGTTTATTGTATTGACCAATACAACCCTGGTGCTGGTTGTCCAGTACATCCAGTATGATAGGTGCAAATCGCCGTGCATCCTTTTTCTCTCGCAGAATGCGACCCACAGACTGTTCGATATTGGACTTTGGGGTCGCCAACAGAATCGTATTGAGGGCAGGAATATTCATCGCCTCTGAGGCCATGGCGAAGGTCCCCAAGATGACAGCCCGCCCCTCCGACTTATCTAGCTCTTCCTGTTTCATTCCCCCTACATAATAACCCACGTCAACGACGTCAAGCTTCTTGAGCTCACTCTCGAAATCGGCCAAGTGCTCGCGGCGGTCGCTCAGCACGAGCAGCTTGCGGCCCTCTTTAGCAAAGTCGGCCAATCGCGATGCCAGATAGACTGTCCGCTCCTTAAACTCCGAGATCTGATTGATCAATCGAGCACGGATCACCTCCCCGCGATAGTTGGTAGGGACATTGGTGTAAGCCGCGTCTGCTGATTCGAAGCGATAGACTATCACCTTCACACTCTCGTCGGCCTCTCGGTGCTTGATCCGATAGACTATTGGACCTAGAAACCAGTTGAAGACCTTTGTCAAACCATCCGTCCTATCTGGCGTCGCACTCAGACCTAACATATGTTTGGTCTGAATACGGAGCAGGGATCGAGAGAAGTGCTCCGCTCCCAGGTGATGGCACTCGTCAAAGACGGCGAAGCCGAAGTCCTTAAACGTGTTCGCATCATAATCACGACTACAGAGCGTTTGGATCATAACAAGTGCACCGTCGAATTCAGGTCCGATCTCACACGCTGCTCCTTGAACTTTACCGAGTCTGATCCCAGGGACCAATCGAATGAGTTCTCGTTGCCACTGTGCCATGAGGAACTCCTTGTGGACCACCACAAGAAATCGTTTCCGTAGTTGCATAGCCAACCAGATAGCCATATAGGTCTTGCCGTAGCCGCAAGGTACACAGAGCAAGCCGTTACAATCAGAGCCGACGTATGCTGCGACCACGGGTTTCTGCTCCTCTCGGAGTTCCCCTGTAAATCGCAGCTCCTCCCGGAGCGAAACCCCGTCAGAACGTGTATCTCTATCGGGCTCACCAAAGGTCTTAATTGCCCAGTCGCGAGGCATATAGATGCGGTCCTTTGATTCAAAGTAGATAGGGAAGGCGGCATTTCCCATGTCATACTGTGGCGGTGACTCGGGTTTGACGGTAAGTGCCGAACGGAGCCATGTCTCTTGTGATGGCGTCAGACAGGCCTTGGGGATCGAGTAGCCTCGTAGCGAGAGCAGTCGCTCATTAGGCGGTACAACTATGGTATGTGGAGTGGTAGTGGCACGTGGCGGCATTTTTACTCTCATCGGACCTATCGAGTGGCCATTCAAGTTTACCGCATAAATAAACAAATTGGTTTTTAGGGAATCAATGGAGACTTGGGAAGTTGTAGCCATTCTTGTATTAATAACGCTGGCAATCTCGGTTGTAGCTAAGCAGTATATCCCATACAGATTGATGGGACTGTTGGACAACACTCTCTTTCAATTGGCTATCATCGGAGCCACATTGGGGGTGTCAGCAGTCTCTCCGGCGGTTGGTATTATAGCTATAGCGACGATAGTGATTGTCTACTATATCCGTAATTTATCAAAGATTCAGATGATTGAGGCAGAGAATGTGGATCGTGCCATAGCAGATATGTTAGAGGATGATAGTCCCCGGCTAGTAGTAAAAGAGCAGACACTTACTCAGGTGAGCAGCACTTCGATAACAGCCAATAGAGTCGATGCGGAGACACCTGTAGCTACTACGGGTCTTCCCGCGGTAACGACCAAACCTCACGATGCGTCAAACGGCGACGTGATTGATGCCGCTTTGAAAGAACACGAGAGTCGCCCACCCCCTGAGGCACTAAATCGCAACGTAGGCAGCCGTGCATCTGTAGGCGGTGGATCCCCTCCAATGCCAAATGTAGTGGTGCCTAGACAGGAGAATCATCCCAATCCACGTGGTTCAGCTGATAAGGCGGAGCCCTTCGATACACAAGCCGGTTTCAACTCAGATGCCCCAACAGGGTCACTTGAAACGAATGTAGCGGTTCCCAAAGTAGATTCCGATGTATTCACACCAGCCCCTGCTGAGGTAGGCGGCTACAATGAGTTGGGTGCGGCTCCGACAATCCGTCCCTACACCGATGACTCTGGTCAGTACGCTATAGGCAACCCAAGACCGCAGTCTAGTTACGGTAGATATGAGGTATCAGACTATTCCCCTGGTAATGATATGGGGATGAACGAGTTTAAGGCTGTGGGTGTGAGTATCGACGATAAGATCAACAATCTTAAGTTGGGGATCACGCAGTCCTCTGCACCTCCCCCCAACTTCGATCAGGTCTTCCCAGCTAGAGGTTAGATACACGCCGTTAATAGTTAATCCAATAATTTGGAATTATTAGATTAATCACCTTAAGTACAAGGGGTGCGATCAGAGGTCGGTCGACCGCTTCGTCTCAACCTGGTTTAGATCTAAGAGTCTATCATTATAGACCTTCTTATACACATCGCAATTAATTATGTTATTATCTGGATTGATATCTGTAAGATAACCGACTGAACGTAGGCTGTCCAAGACACCTTTTGCAAGACAGTTCCCGTGTACACCGACACAGAGAGGGATTGATAAGCTACTAGTCCTAGAGGTAGAGCCTTTCATATCAGGGACCATATGTGTCCCTGTAGGACACTGAACTCTCTCTAATAAGAGTGCCTTCTCGCAACTGGACGGCGTATTAAAAGGGTTCTGTCCACTGGTAAGACCTGTACAGGAGACACCAGAGAGACAGTCGGTACCACCAGCCGCAAGTGGCCCAGCACAGCACTTATATCCGGATCCACTCATAGTGGCGTAATTTGGAAACGCCATTGGACAGAGTTTACCACTCAACATCTCTGTCTGCTGCTTTGCTATTCGTTTACACTCTGGATAATGTGGGGCATTATCTGGATCTCTAGTATCAGGAATACCGGGCGACATTGCACAGATACTCTCTGATCCTGTAGCTGCACATGTGCGGCTATATATATCAATATTGCTGCTGGCACAACAGAGTGCAGCCCCATTCAGGTCTGTATAACTGGTATAACCGACTGGACACGCACCTGCGACCAGCAGTGTTGAAAGCTTATAACTCGATTTCGCACTTACAGCACTATGGGGTACAGGTTTGGCTATCCCTCCATCCGTAGTAGGACAGCTCCCTCTCTTGTTCATTATCTTGTCTAATGTTCCGTTACCGGCACCACTGGCTATAGCAAATCCCAACACGACTATAATACCGATCAGCCCACAAATTATAATTACGGTCGTTGGTACCATGGCCCCCTGAAAGCGTATGCGAATTTATCTTTTACGAATATAGGTAGATGTCCGATAAGGTGGGCAATATGGATTCCCGAATCTGCAATCCTGCCCGTCATAGAAAGCAAGGTGAGACCTGCCTATCATTAGAGGCTCTAGAACGTATGAAGCAAGTTTGGAATAAGACGCATCCAGACATACAGTTGCCAACAAATTCGAAAAACACTACGCGTAAGAATTCGGGGACACGTCGTACCACATTGTGGAGGACTCTCCGCAATGCTATGAAGAGCTATTACGAATGTGATACCGAGTTCTGTGTTGTTAAGAAACTACCAGGTCTCGATAAGAGAGAGCGCGATCGACTGACGCGTAAATACTTCAGACCCGAGAAGCCCGCAGAATGGAATGGTAAGGAGACCACCTGGTTAGATAGCTTCAACATCGAGGACGTGATGAATCAGTATGAAGAGGCATATGATGATTTCGAATTCATCGGACCCGTCCCTATAGACTTTGATGCGCCTGCCACCTCTAGCAACCCCTTGTTGGGGGAGTGGGGTAAGTGTATAGTAGACGAGCTCTGTAAGCTCGACATCAATGACGCAAAGAAGAAGGGGACAAGTCGGATTGGGATCATCTTCAATCTAGACAAGCATGATGAACCCGGCTCCCATTGGGTCTGTGGTTTTGTGGACTATAAAAAGAAGTCCGCTTACTACTTTGATTCATACGGTCTACCACCTCCTCCCGAAGTGGGGCGATTTCTGGAGCGTTGCAGAGCACAGGGGTGTGAGCATATTCTCTATAACGACATACGTCACCAACGCAAGGATTCTGAGTGCGGAATGTATTGTCTCTACACCATCATCTGTCTCTTAAAGGGTCGCACATTCCAGAATATCTGTATGGACGTTGTTAAGGATGATACTATGAATGCCTTCCGCGATGTGCTGTTTGCTTCTGAGAGACCGCGTAAGGAGGCATTGAATAAGGTCGTACAGAAACTCTGTACATGATAGATGTCAACCCGAGTCTATAGTCTGTCTGTTAAACCCAGCCACTCTTCGACGGTCCCTGCCAGACACCCCCTCTGTTTCTATAGGGGCCCACTTCATCTTAAACCTCAATTAGCGACAAAGATCGACCTCAGATCTAAGTTCCCTCCCTGCTATGACCAAGGGGATCTTGGATCATGTACGGCTAATGCTCTCTGTGGAGCAGTAGCCTTTGTGGACCCGGCTCTACAGGGATCGCGTCTCTTTGTCTATTACAATGAGCGTAAGATAGAGGGTACCACTAAAACAGATTCGGGTGCGTACATTCATGATGGCGTTACATCTCTAAAGACGTATGGTCTCTGTCCAGAGACGGAATGGCCCTATATTACAACTAAGTTTACAACGGCACCTACTGCACAGTGCTATACGGATGCCGCAAAACACAAGGCCTTGACGGTAGCCAGCGTTCCCGTAAATCTGGGTGCAATGAAGAGTGTCCTTGCTGGAAATGTCCCTATAGTGATAGGATTTACTGTCTATGCCTCCTTCGAGAGTGCTGCTGTAGCTACTACAGGAAAAGTACCGATGCCCAAGCCGAATGAGCAGGTGCTTGGTGGTCATGCTGTTGTGATAGTCGGTTATGACGATTCGAATGGATGGTTTATAGTACGCAATTCATGGGGTACAGGTTGGGGTGCCAATGGATACTTCTATATGCCGTATGCCTATTTCACGAATCCTAATCTTGTGAGCGATCTCTGGACTGTATCAAAGATACAGGTTTGAGGATCGGTCAAATACTGAAGTTAAGTTCACGGTCTGTATTTAACTTTTGTAAAAGTCGGTAATGCGTAATCGCTTAAGGGTAATATTCGCCGTAATTAATAATGAATCAGGGCAAACCAATCGCCGCAAGTTATCAGAATCGACAGCCGCAATCGGACACACATCGGGTCTTCTTCAGTAGTACAAACTACGCCCGTGTGCTTCAGCCTCTGAGAGAACAGTATGAGAAGAAGCTGAACAGAGTCGAGCTCCCCGACGATGTCGACAGACGTTTACAGAAGACACTCCAACATTATATGGGCGAGGTATTTCGTATCAATGGTCCATCCGCATCAATAAACATGCTTAATCAGGAGAGTTTTCGCGAGACGTCTATGAATACAGACGCTTGGCTTGCACGCCAGACCACAGCACCTGTTATACAGACCAGAGCCCCTGTAGCCGACTCCATATTCGAGAGTGTGGGTAATAGATTTGAGAGGGAGCAACAGAGCAGAGCCCCTCCCCCTGCCGCACCCGGTGGTAGTGTGAACTTCGCTTTCCCACAAGAGAACGAGGAGGATAACGAGGATCCCTTAGAGAGATATGAGCGTATCCGTAAACTTCGCGAGGCTGAGACAAAGGCCGCTGTTGTGGCAACCACGCCCAACAAGCCGAGGAATGATATCTTGTCGGAACCATCTGCCCCTACGCCGACCACCGTACTTCCCGCTCTTCAGAACAACAATCCACCGGCACCACCGCTACTGGCTCCGCGTCCCCAGGATTATATTATCAAGCAGGAGGACGTTGTAAAATACAGGGAGATCGAGTCAAATCTCTATATCTATAGCGGGGACCGCGACTGGTTGAACAATCGTGCTGAGAATCGTTATAATTTTACGGTGGCTTTCAATCCGGCCAACAACGGTAATTCGGCCACGTTCTCACCTTCTGTGAAGGAGCGATTCAAGAATATCGTCCGTATGGAGTTGGTTAAAGTGATCTTCTCAGCTGAGTCGCTCAATGTGAGCGTACGTCAGACGACTACGTTGAGCGACACCAGCCGTGTACTGAATGTACTGAGCTATCCCTATCTGATGGTTCGGCTAAATGAGTGGACGGGTAATGGTTATGGTACAAATGCGTATATAGATAATACCTTCGGTCTGATCCAATACGATCAGATCTGGAAGTCAGATAATAGTGCTGCTAATTTTGGCTATATCTCTATGACACCGCGTTATCTGAAGGCACAGAGGGTCTATGCCCCGACACCACTGGCGACGCTCCAGAAGCTCTCCATCACACTGGAGACCCCCGATGGTAACCCTCTAACCTCCCTGCTAGATACGGTGGAGATCTCGCGAATCTATCTAGCTGCTTCTACACAGACCAGCGTCTATTCAACCAATCCCGATAATGCTTCTTACATATTCATAGCCACCAAGGCGTTTTTCAGTCGCTTCAGTGTTGCCGAGGGTGATACATTACTGATTCGTGGGTACGATGTGGGTACAGATGCGAACGTTACTACACCTCTCCAGAACGATTTCAACAGTTTTATCAACAAGGCAGATGGCCATGTAGTCGTAGGTACAGGCTTTGCTACCGCCGAAGGAGTCTCACCACCTACACACCCACTTGTTGTAACAGATACCCCAAACAGCGTGGGCTACTGTAATATGATAGTAATCCGCTCACGGTTCGTAGATCCGTCTACTGGTGCTACAAATCGCAATTTCTTCGGTGGTACCGGTACACAGGAGACCCTTCTTAAAACTCGTCTAGAGGGGGCATCGCAGTCCACGAACGCTGCTGCCCTTAATAGAAACCGCCAGTCTCATCTCACCATACGTGTAATCACCCGTGAAATGGATTATGGATCAAATGTACGTCCCGATAACACATAAGCCTTCCGGAACAACCCCGACTATTGAAACTCAGAGATGCTCCAAGTGGCTCTGATTTTTACTACCTCTGAGCGACTTTGAGCGGATCATAAAGATCTTCTATTAGTAGAGCCAGACTAGATGAGGTCACTTAAGTTTTTACAGAAGCCAGAGATGCTCTATCTTCTGATAGGCCTCGTAGTGATTATCATAATAGGGGTAATCTTTGTCAGTACGAGCAGACGCAAGGAGGGGTTTGACGGGTACCCTCTGACTCAAACTCGTATGAATGCCGGTGACGATTCTATGCGACGATATAACGATTACACCGATACTCAAGATATAGAGAAAGTAAATGTAATACCCGAGATGCAGCCTGGCGACGTACTACTAAATGGTGTGTTTGACAACCCATCTTACGAGCCCGATTCAAATATGTTATCTATGCAAGGTTTGAATTACTATAACGAGCGTAATTACAGAGCCGCCCCGCAGATCCCTGCCCTACTCCAAAAGATCAAGCTGTGCGAGAGCGTAACAACCTGGGATTGTACACAATTGAGTGACCCCGATTTCGTTAAGTACTGTGGTATCTGTTCTAAGGATGGTATAGATCATCTAGGTCAACCACACATTGGGGGTCTGTATATTGATCCCACTAGTAGAGATACTATAAAGACCGACGCTGCGAAAAGAGGCGTAGCCGCAGTCTATACACCTACATTCGGTATGTGCAAGGGTGAGTTTCTCTTAGATAGACCCTATTGTGATGTTCAGCATGATAGAGACGATTGTAAAAATTCAACCTCATTGAATAACCCACTGACTGCATCTAAGTGCGGTCTATGTGTAAGTGGTGGTGGATTTGTCTACGTCGGATCTCGCGGTGACTCTACATCTAATTACGCGTTGAGTGGAAATCCGATTAAACACACAGTTCGTCTACGAATAGGTGTATCAGATCCGAAGAGTGCAAATGTAAATGTAACACGCGTAGTCGACGGATCTAAACTCACCGGTGGCTTCTCACAGAGTAGCCCGAATGTCTATATAGTAGACATTCAAAATACGTTTGAGGGCGAGCAGTTTAATATAACTGTAAAGTATCCTGATTGGCAGGATTACAATTTCACAGCCGATGATCTGGCTCAGATCGCTGCCCTCTCAACCCCATCTCGTGCACCACTTGTACGTGCAGCCTACGGGCCTAATATCGGTGATTACACGAAGGATTCCGATGATGGTGCTAAGGATGTAACAGACTATATTCAGTCTAAATTCAAAATGCTAGACTGCTCTAATACAGCTGTTCGTGCTACAAATGATGGTCTTGGGGGTGATCCTTACCCAGGTGTCTATAAACAATTGCGGTTGGCGTACAGTAACGACGGTTCAAACTTTGCATACGCCTATGCAAAGGAGGGTGATGTCTCTCAGCCTGTTGTCGATGCTAACTTCAAAGCCCTCTGCCCACAGACGATTTCGCCCGAAGCAGCAAAGCAGCAGGTCTGTGAAATCCTACCTGGAGGAACGAATCAACCCACTGGTCGGGTCTATGCGAACCCACCCAACCCATCGCAGTACACCGGTGCTACCGGTAAAACCCAATGTATAGCTCCTAACGTTAAAACCCCACGGGGTATTGTCGGAACGTGGAGCTCTGTACAGAATACCACTCGTGTAGTCCCACTAGATCTCACTGTAAAGCAGTTGAATGGATTAGCCACTACCGTAGACTTGATCTCCAAGTATGGAACTGTAGCTGGAAGTGCACAGTTCAAGACGGCAGCACCAGCAAACAGTTTGGCCCCCATTCCTCCCTATCTCTTCTGGTTCTGGGGCACAGATAGCATGGCAAATAGCTGTACACTGCTCGTAACTGTACCTGCTCTTCTACGTGATCCCACTGTAGCAGCCGATATCGCTCTCTGTCCGGTCGGCCCTATCTCTACCACAGCAGATGGATCTGCAAACCTCCAGGCGGGTGTCTGCGAGAAGTTTGTTAACGGGCAGCCACAGGGTCCTGGTACATATACCGATGACTGTATCCGTTCTCTCTACATAGAGGCCGGTTGCTCGACAAGTGGTAAGGCCTATCCTAACTCGGTTGCCACTATGGCTGCTGTACGTAAGGATCCAATGGGCAGAGATCTTGACGCGGATGGCGTGATAAGTCAAGTCACCACCAATCTGTTCAGTCCGGCCTCGACTGGATTAGACCAGTCTGGGCAGCAGTTGGATACTGATACGTATACCAAGGCTAACATGGACTGTTTCGGAAAAGCAATAACCAATGTTTGTGACACTCCCTTCAAAGAGACGGGTCCTCTGACCCCTGCTTGCTTAGACTACCTTTTCAAGAACGCTGGTAAGGATAACCCGTCTATTGGATCCACCTATCCGAACGTCTACAACCGTAGTTCTGGTACTGACAGAACGGCATGGACGCCAATCATGTATTGCCAACGTAGTGGAACAATGGCACCTATCGGGGCGGACGGCAAGCTTAATATGGATGCCATTCAAACGGCTAACTCGAAGGGTGGTGTTGCGGCTGTGCGTGATTTCTACCGACAGATCCATTACGATGCCAACTTCAATATGGATAGTGCCCAACAGAAAGCGAATCTACAGAAGTGCTATGGTGTAAATGTAGTAGATGCCAGCAAGCCGTGTCCACCTCTCGCACCTCGCCTAGTGGATATAGGCCCACCAAATGCGGGTTCAGTACAGAACCCCAACCTCATCCCTAATATCGGTGGTCCGTCATGGGGTCAAGGATTAGTAAGTGCCACAGTGATGCCAGCAGGAATCTCGGTAGGCAATACATATACCGTGGGTACAAACAAACCCATCACATTTAAAACGCTTGATAGAGGTGTATACAATAACGAACAGACGTATTCTCTAGGGAATATAGTCTTGGCATCAGATGGTAACAGTTATATGAATCTAGCTTGGCAGGACCAGAGAGGGGCGGCATACTCTGGTACTTTCAGAGCTCCACCTAGCAGCAATTCAAATAGCTGGCTAAAGATTCCTAGCCCTCCTGTATTAAAACCATACGATAATGGACGCGTGTATGCTGTAGGAGATACGATGTTATATAACGGTGCTGGATATGTAATGAATGTGGCTATAGGTGCAGCCGGATACACGCCCGACCATCCATACGCAAAAGCTAATGGGTGCTGGAAGAAGATCTAGACTGTGTGATGTTAATCGTTATTAATTTTAGGCTCAAAACTAAAATTAGTACTACATAGAGTGTAGATGTCAAAGCTTATCAGGTATCTGCTAATTCTGGTAGTAGTAGCCATAGGCCTCTTTATCTACCGGCATTTAAGCAAGGTCCATGAGGGATTCTATCCTGTTAATGCCGATAGAATTGCTCTAGGTGAATCGGCAAAACGGATGTATAACGATTATGCTGATACACAGGTACCTGGCCAACTCAGTGTCATTGGCACCGGAACGGAAGGTGATACAAATCTCTTGAAATTTCTACAATCTGGTGCATATGAGGGGAACAGCAAAAGTGCGAGTCTAGCTGGTCTCAACTATGACGACGAATTCAAATATAAGGCCCCTCCCGAGTTGAAGGATCTTCTGAGCAAAATCACAAAGTGTGAATCTGTCAAATCATGGGACTGCTCTGCATTTAACGATCCCGAGTTTCAGGCCTATTGTGGTATCTGTACAAGCGGTGGGACAACACATGACAATAGAGAACAGATAGGTGGACTCTATATTGATCCACAGATAGCCGCTCAGGGTGCAGCAAATGAGGCTAAAACAGGCAAACCGTTCAAATATTCACCCTCGGCTGGGTCATGTAAGGGGGAGTTCATAATAAAACGTCCTTATTGCGACACACAGAAGGACAGATACGAGTGTAGCATAGCCCAGAGTTTCGATGACCAGGCTGTCCAGGATAAGTGTGCTCTCTGTCTGAATGCCACCAATCCTAATACTTTTGTCTATATCAATGACCGTCTAGGAGAGGCGGGTGCTTATGGACTGAAGTCAACGAAGCAGATACATTTCCCACTAAATCTCCGTCTCTGTTTTGCTAATACAGCGGGTATAGAGGTTATTGTTACGGATGTAGATACAAAAGCGGTTGTAGCTAAGATCAATCGTGAAAAGGGATTTATCGGTAATTCAGATACAACTCTGATAACACTTCCTGACTGCTATGAAGGAAAGCAGTTCAGCGTAAAGATCCGCTTACCGCAATATCGAAACTATGAAATGACAAGCGATGATACACAACGCTTGACTGCTATGAGTCAGCCTGAGAGTGCAAAACTGGTTCGTGCTATGTATGGTCCCAACATCAATGATTATACAAAAGACGACGAGCGTGCGGCTGATGTGACAAATTATGTAAAGAGTAAGTTCGGTATGAATGACTGTTCAAAGGTTGATGTAATGGCCTCAAATGACGGATTAGGTGGTGACCCGAATCCAGGTATCTATAAACAGCTACGTTTGGTCTACAGCAACAATGGTACAGACTATGCCTACGCCTATACGACGGAAGGAGGTATTTCGAAACCCGTTCCCTCAGATAATTTTAATAAGCTCTGCCCTCCAGCGATGCCATTAGCAGCCGCCGCACAAGCAGTCTGCGAAACGGATGGTAACGGTGCTCCCACAAATCGTGTCTATGTTCAGGGGGATATCAGTAAATACTATGGTGCCACAGCCGCTACAGGTTCAGCCTCTGGTCGTTGTGTAGAGCCGCTTCCCAAGGCCGTACAGGGAGTAGTCGGTACTTGGGAGAGTGTAAACGCACTAGTAAAACGCAGTCTTCCTGTGAACGACTCGGTGATCTCGATTAATGGATTCGATGTCTCCGCTAAGGGTCCACCTATTCAAGGAACAATAATAGGGAGCAAATATCATAAAACAAAACCAAAGTCGCTTATCCAGGGCCTGCCTGACTATCTTTTCTGGTTCTGGGCAACAGATATTGAAGCAGCTGAGTGTACATTTGTCTTGGCTGTTCCCGCAACCCTGCGCGATCCAACTAATATAGATGATATGAAGCTCTGTCCCGCTGGACCTCTGATACAAACGAAAGATGCTGCGGCTAAACTCCATGTCTCTCCATGTGAGCAGCTTGTTAACGGACAGCCACAGGGACCAGGAACGTATACTTTAGACTGTCTCAAAACGGTCTTTTTAGGGTCCGGTTGTACAGCTGATGGCAGTGGTATTCCGACAACTGCTGATAGAGCACGCACTATGTCTACAGATAGTATGACCGGTCAAAATCTCTCACTTGATGATATCATCGCACTAACGGATGACATGTACTCTATCGCTAAAACGGGGCTTTACGTTGATGGTACAAAGGCCAATACTGCCGATTTTACGTCTGCTTCTGACAGATGTCTCGGTAAGGTGGTATTAGATCCGTGTGACACCCCAAATAAGCTGACGGGTCCGCATTCGCAGGACTGTCTAGACTATCTCTTCAGAAATGCTGGCAAGGCCAACACCGACGTGGGTACTACATATCAAGGGGTTTCAAATCGCAGTTCGGGTACAGATAGAACTGCTTCTACCCCTATAATGTACTGCCAACGCAAGGGTACCATGGCACCTATAGGTGCGGATGGGAAGCCAAACCTAGATGCTATTCAGACAGCCAACTCTTTCGGTGGTGTAGGTGCAGTAAAGGAGTTCTATCGACAGATCCATTTCGATGCTAATTTCAGTAACGATATAACAACCCAGAAAGTCGGTCTCAACCAATGTTATGGCGTGGCTCTGAATACAAAGCCACCTACGTGCAAGGGTGTTAAGGCCCGCTATCTGATGATCCGTCCCAGCCAAAATATCAGTAGTGCCTTTATTCAGATTTCGCAGATACAGGTGTTCGACGTCTATAATAACAATGTCGCATACAATAAGCAGGCGTCATCTGCGTCCTCGTGGGATTCAACATCTATAGCAACGAATGCTGTGACGGGTAAGGCAGAATTACGTACCCACCCACTGGGTTATACATCGGCAACACCAGATCCTAACAGTGAGTGGTGGAAGGTTGACTTTGGTAAGACTTTTGAGATTGCTTACGTGGTCTACTACAATCGCAAAGACTGCTGTCAGGAGCGATCGGTCGGCATGCGTATACAGTTGTTAGCGGATGACCTGACCGTCGTTAAGGAGAAACAGTTACAGGGTGGTCCGATAGAGACAGTAATGTTCTCTAATGTAAAACCCTCTGGTCTGGTACGGCTGAACATGGATATGACATTTATCCCCAGTAAATATCCTGGTTCGATTCTCTCGGGACAGTCTACAGGTGAGGTTCTAATCAGTAAGCCACAGACTAGCAATGCTGACACAACACAGTTTGTTGTCTCCAATCCTAATAACAATATGGGGGGATATTTCAGTTTCAAGCACAAGACCACCGAACGATGGATTCGTGTACAGGGATTCCGTGTCCGCCTGACAGCCGACGATAGTTCTGATGCATTCAAAATGGAATCTTCATTCAAAGTGATCGAATCAGTAGCAGGTAACCCCGGTGAAATCTCATTTGAGTCTGCCGCCAGTCCTGGCACATATCTAGGTGTATCTGACAATATGGGAATCTATATTGGGCCTGCTACAACTGTTGAACAGCAGAAACTGGCATCATGGAGATTACCAAACACATCACAATAGTTCATTTAGCCTCTTTAAAAGTGGAGCGGTCTGTGACTGCTATACTTTTACAACTATGGACCGTATGGAAAGGTGAAAAAAAACAAAGGGCAGAATAGTAGAGAATGGATAGACTTCCAAAGATGGTCTCAAAATACCTTGGGGCGGAGCCTGCATTGAAGATTCTCATTATCACAATCCTCTTGGCGGTGGGAATCTTCCTGATCTATCGCTTAGCTTCCAATAGAAAGGAGGGTTTTCGTGCTTATGATCGCTGGAATACCTATACTACTAAAGGTCATGACTATTACTGGAATAATTTCAACCGCGGTTTAGTCTATACTAACGGACTCCAGTCATCCATTGACCAGCTTGATAATGCAACACAGATAGTGGATACGCAGTATAATGCTATTAAAAAACCCAATCTACAGAAGTACTTTTCGGTTGATCCTCTTCCCGGTCTAGAGATTCAGAATCAGCAATGTGCTAACGTAACTGAGCCAAGTCTACTCCCACCGCATGATATTAGTACAGTCAGCGGTTGCGGTTGGTGGTATGTAGACGACCCTCAGGTGGCCTCTACTGCTGCACGGGGTAGTAGCAATGGAGCGTTCGATGCGACGCTACCCAATAGAATCCCTGGTGGTATGTGGGTATGGGATCTTGCCGAGGCCCAGAAGCTGGAGGATATCAAGCGATGCCGGCGGATGACTTCGTGTGATACGGCAGACCTCTTCCCAGGTAAATGCGGATACTGTACTACACTCTCTAAAGGTGTCCCTATTGACGGATATGGTGTATCCAAATATACTGATGATCCTAAGTACAATTGTGGTTCAAAGGTGATATTGAACCCCTCTATGTGCCCTTCCCCAGGTGCAGCACCAGTTGTGAATCTCGATGGGACTATAACGGCTACACCAACACCACCTGCTATATGCGATCCAGTGAATGGAAGTCTAACTAATGCATGCCTCATCACTCTTGCTAAGGCTGCTGGATTGTCAGATGCTGGTGCTATTCTCTCTATCCTAAACGGTGATCCGAATGGCTATAACACTAATAATGGTACAAACAGTGCCTATATTTTCACGGCTGCTATCTCGATCATATTGAAGGATTGTAATATCTCCTTTGATCAGGCCTTTGTGGGCAATGGTACCTGTAGCAGAGACAGTGCTTTGAAGTACTATCAAAAAATCTATGATTCAACACGCAATGGGTCGACAACGCGATGCAGAGAGGCTTCAGGGTTTCTTGCCTTTGGTACAACCTTTGATCCATGTGATTACGACTTGAACCAGGTCGGTCCGTTTGATCTCCCCTGTCTCGTGCGTGCATTCCGCGAGGCTGGCTGTCAACCTGATGGAACGACCTATCCCACTGATGCCAATAAGGGTCAGGTAGATCTACTGACATGGAATGGTGTAGCTGCGTTCTATAAGAACCTGCGTGATAAGTCTAACTCAAGTGATTATGCCATTCAGGCCGATAACGCCAAACAGTGCCTAGGTGTAACTATCACACCAAAGATTACAGACTGTGGTGATACGCGTGGCTGCGAAGTGCTCTGGTATTCGTGGGAGAATGACTACAATTTCCCTGTGAATCAGAATACAAAACAGACCTTTTTGGGACGTCAGATCCAACCCACCCTCCCCAACTTCAACGTAACCGATAACAGTTTCGATCCATATGGACGTTCCAACACCACCTGTTTCCGCGTTCGTGCTCGGTTACTCAATAGCGATCCTTCACGAGTTGCGACGATCTGGGTTATGACGTCCGATGGTGTAGCGATAAACTCTCAGGGTACTAATATATTGAGTCAGTGGCGTGATCAGGGACCGACAGCATACACATCAAAGTCATTTGTACTTGCATCCGGTACACCTGCTCCTCTAGATTTCTACTGGTACACAAGCTACGGTGGGTCCACCTTTGTCCCCAAGCTCTCAAAGCCTGATGGAACCTACGATTTTATCCCCGCGTCAATGCTACAGATGCAGGTCGCATCAGGTTTCCCTATCTGTCGGTGGGATCTCTATATGGGTACATACGATGAACGTAATTCTGTCTTGATGAGCACGCCTAATAATCTGAAGTTTGGCACTGTTGGGGGTAGAAAGTGTGCCCTATTCACCGAAGCCAATTCGGTTATAATGATCACAAATCCCATCCGTGCAGGTGCTTTCAGATCTTACACTTATATGATCAATATTAACAACATCCCTAATTACTGGTCTCGGCTCTTCTCATTCAGACATGGCAAGGTGAATTGTGACGCTAATGCTACTTTTAACGGAACCGATGCCGTAGAGGGCGGTGTCTGTAGTGATGGTAGTGTCTGGGTAGGTGTGAAGGCTGCCAACGTAAACTGGTCGCTCTGGCTTCAGACACCCGCCGGTACTGTAGCGATGAATCAGTGGGTACATATCACCTACTCATTTGACAGCGATTGCAAGGGTGTTACTATCTTCATAAATGGAACACAGGTGGGTACCATACGTAATGAACAAGTTAACGGACAGTTCCAGGACCAGTTGATCACTACTACTAATGCCATAGGGATAGGACACTATAAACTAGGATGTAACGGACAGTCTATCAACTGTGCAATGGCCTGGATCCATTGGTTCGACTACCCATTAACAGCAGCAAATGCTCAACAGGATATGAGCATGATGTTCACTAAGTCCTCTGTCTATACTGAGAGCAGCAGTAGTGGTTGGGTGGCCAAGTTTTAGACTGACGGGTACTTTTAGCAAGGAGAAATTGGAAAATATCGCACTGAAGACTATAAAGTCTCCGCTGTGAAGTTTTTGATTGTAAAAGAGTTTTGCGGGGTTTCAAATGCCTGTCGGTCTAACTATTCTCTATTTACATTCTTTCTAGCCTATGTAGCCTCTCTTAACAATCCAGTCCTTTTATATGTATTCATTAGAATAAGTAAATCATTTTCACTTATTCTAAATATTCACTTCGGTATTACCATTTCTCTAATACTGCTAAGCACACGCAGGGGTGATTATCTTTAGGACAGACCTGGTACAAGACTTCAGAACTCTTGCGGTTTAGCGACAATTTAAACGATCAGAGTGAGTAGGGGATGCTACCACTGAAGAGATTGACATTGGTCTCTGGGTTTATAGTAGCTATATTGGTGGTTGTCTCTATAGTCTTCTATGTTCGTAGTTGGGCGTTTAGAGATCGCAATGAGGGTTTTGTTGCGATGTCTTCGCCGATAATGGCCGCCCGTAATACATTTGCTGGTAACCAGAACGAGTACTTTGGGAAGAAATTCAACAGAGCCTTGTTCTTTAACGATGGACTTGCCAGTCTGCTCCCAGATGTAGGAAAGATGTTCTCAATGACCGACGTAGCTACGAGTGCTAATGGTCCGGTTGATATTTCTAAATACTTTGATAAAGACCCCTTTCCCGGCATAGCCGCTAATAATCAGATCTGTGCAAGTGTACTTGAACCTAAACTACTACCACCTAGAAATACATCAGGGGTAGATGGTTGTGGTTGGTGGTATACCGATGATGATAATACAGAGTCTGTGGGGGCACGTGGTACGCAACTCGGTCCGTATAACGTGGACGACCTAAACAAGAGTCAGCCTGGTGGCAGATGGATATGGGATCTTCAAGAGGCACAGAAGTTGGAAGACGTGAAACGCTGTCGGCATATTCAATCTTGCGATGTAGCGGATCTTGTACCAGGTCGGTGTGCATTCTGCCCTCCACTCAACACAGGTGTCCCAGTAGACAGCTATGGGAATAGCAGCTATCCAGATGACCCAGCCTTGAACTGTGGGTCAACAGCCATAACTAATCCAGCTAACTGTCCTAGACCTCAGGCACCTAATACACCCGATGGTACACCTCCCCCACAGATAGCTCTCTTATGTGATCCCAATCCTGCGACAGGTAAACTCAGTAACGACTGTCTGATTGCCTTGGCAAAGGGTGCGGGGTGTAAGGAGTCAGGTGTAATCATCAATATCCTTGCCGGAGATAGTAGGGGTTATTACAGTCAGCCTGGTCAGAACAATACTAAATTCAATATGGCCAAACAGGTCCTACAGGAGGCTACCTCTATTGCCACAAATGACGAGTTTCTGGGGTACGGTTCCTGCTTACGATCGGAGGCCTTAGGCTACTATAAAACAGTAGTGAGACTCGCTCGTTCAGCCTCTACACAAAAAGCCCGAGATGCGGCGGGATTTTTAGCTCTAGGCTTAGATTTTGATGAGTGTGAGATGCCTGATTCCCAGACGGGGCCATTCTTTCTTCACTGCCAGCAGCGAGCGGCTAGTGAGGCTGGATGCCAACCTGATGGGAGCGACTATCCTACCGACGCAAATAAGGGGAACTACGATGCTATGACATGGAAAGGCGTAAATGACTACTTTAGTGGGCTCCATAGCGATATGAGCTCTTCTGATGTTAGTAAGCAGGTGAGTTCTACAAAGCAGTGTCTCGGCGTCGATGTGGTACAGCCACCAGCAGATAGCGGTGATATAGCAGGACTCTCTATCTATGTCTATAAGTGGGAGTACGAATCGGATATCGGTCAGGGTGGCGTTGCTGGCGGCAAGATCTCCAAGGCGACGTATTACGGTCGCATGATAAATGCAACATATCCGAATATCAATAACAATGGTCCTTTCACCCCTTTTGGAATAGGTACGGATCGGATCTATATGCGGTTCCGTGCTAAGTTGATAAGTCAGAAGGCTATCCTCACACGGTTCTACCTGATGACTGACGATGGTGTATCAATTATTAAAGGGCCGCCTATGGAGGGTGGTGTCAATATTCTACGAAAGTGGTGGGATCAAGGTCCGACTTCGTATCAAACACCTGATATGCAGATAACATCCACTCAGCCACAGGAGATCACCACGGACTGGTATAACAATTTTGGTGGTTATGTGATCGTCCACCAGCTCTTGCTGGATGGGGCTTATACGGCTATCCCGCCTAATATGGTACAACAGGTCCAACCTACGGGCTATCCGATTGCCCGCTGGGACTTCTATGAGGGGATAATTCAGGACCGGTGCCGTGTTCTGGATTCCGAAGTAGTGGGTAATATCCCTATTACGACTATGGGCGGACTGAAGTGTGCACAATTCCAGGGGCAGAGTTACATCCATATTCTGAATCCAATTGCCACCACCGCGTTCAAGACGATCACTATGACCATCTATATGAATTCAGCAGCGGGTCCTTGGACTAGACCTTGGGAGTTCGATAACTCGCCACTAGGTACCTACAATACAAGTGATGGTAATTGGTGTCAGGATTCGATCTTTGGCTGTTTCAGTCCAAACAACAGTCTGGGTGCCGCCTTCTACTGTATGCAGGGTTGCCAGGGGCCCAGTATCTGGACCGGTGCAGGGACAATGGATACAGGTAAATGGTATCACTATGCGTGGGTGATAGATGACGATTATAAAGGATTCTCTAT
>Ga0164297_10002000_pt1 | contig 20694 bp, 21 predicted proteins | sample GEODES058metaG_FD_113539 | JGI IMG/M metagenome (GOLD analysis project Ga0164297, IMG submission 113539) | Dystrophic lake water microbial communities from Trout Bog Lake, Wisconsin, USA - GEODES058 metaG | ecosystem: Environmental > Aquatic > Freshwater > Lake | place: USA: Trout Bog Lake... | reverse complement strand
GGGGGGGTATATAATAATACGCATGGAAAACAAACCAACTGAGTTGCGCTTAGTCGAAGGGAATTCCCTAAGTGCGAATTTGCGTAAAAGAATTCCCCATGCGGAGTGGATGGAAAATCCTTTAGCCTGGGACAAAAAGAAATTTACCCAAGAAACTGCCAATTACATATATGACAGTTACGGGATATATGATGACCAGAACAAACATACACTAAGTATGCTGGCAGACCAGATTGAAACCTATGTGAATTGTAATATTGGCTTAATTGGTGCAGACCTAATAGTATCTACCAACGATGGCAAAACCCTTGCACCAAATCCGTTGATTAGTATTAGGGATAAGACATTGACACAGATTGTAAGGCTGATGAACGAATTAGGGCTAACCCCTAAGTCTAAGTTAGTTAAGACTAATATAAGAAAAGAATCGCCAGTTGCAAGATTAGCCGCTGGCCCATTGGCTAGATGAATTGGGAATTAGGGGTTCAATACGCACACGATGTAGTCGATGGCAAAATTAATGTTTGCCGAAATGTTCGTGCATCTTGTCAACGATTTTTAGATCAATACGCTAATACAGAATGGGACTGGATTTTCGATTCTAGGTTTCCCGCCCATGTGTTAGATGTTGCATCGCACATGAAACACACTAAAGGCCCTGATGCTGGCAAGCCAATAGTATTAGACCCATTCCAAATTTTCTTTATTTGTGCCGTTTATGGATTCCGTAAAAAAACGGATGTATCTAAACGGATGGTCACCGATGTAATACTATACATTCCCCGTAAAGCTGGTAAGTCAACACTAACGGCCATCATTGCTCTTTACGAATTAAAGTTTGGCGAAGTCGGTGCAGAAGTTTTTACCCTGGCAACTAATCGTGAACAAGCAACGATTGTGTTTGATGCCGCCAAAGGGTTTATTGAAAACTTACCGCCAGAAGCCCAGTCATGGTTTGAGGTCAGCAAGTACGAAATTAAAAACTCTGGCGATTCACAGTCGATGTTTAAAGCGTTATCCCGTGACACCAAAAAGACGGGTGACGGTAAAAATCCATCATGCGTAATCGTGGATGAAGCCGCCCAGATTGTAGATCGCAACTCCATCGAAGTATTACATTCTGGTATGGTTGCCCGTCAGAATCCATTGCGTATATATATTACAACTGCCAGCTTTACTAAAGACACCAAGTTTTATGAAGATATGTCGATGTTTGAATCGATGCTTAATGGCGAAGCAACTGATAACCCAAGATGGTTTGGTTTGCTTTATGGCCTAGACCCAGAAGATGACTGGAAAGACCCTAAGACCTGGGCAAAGGCTAACCCCATGCACGGCATATCTGTATTTGAAGATGCGATTGCCCAACGATGCGAAGAAGCCAAACACAAGCCAGCCGCACTTAATGAATTTTTATGCAAGACACTTAACATATTTGTTAGTGCCAATAGCGCATGGATTGACAGAAATTACTGGGATGAATCTGCCGATGTATTGCCAGCCCAAGACCCAGAAGCCGTATTTATCGGATTTGACTTGGCGGCCACCCGTGACTTAAATGCCGTATGCACTTTAAAGCGGTATCAAGAAAACGAATACTTTGCTGAGTTTCAATTTTTTTTGCCAGAAGCCGCACTTGAATTAATACCCAAGCATTATCTGGATATATTTGAAGTAGCCATCCAATCTGGGATTCTCAAGCTGACCGAAGGTAATGTAATGGATGATCGGGAGATTAGCGAATTCATCAAAAACCAATGTGAAAAGTATGATGTAAAAGAGGTAGGTTACGATGCTTACAATGCCGCTTCTATGGTTGCTCGTTTGCATGATGCTGGAATTCCTGTAAAAAAGGTTGGACAGGGGATGGCCGTGCTAAATAATCCTTCCAAGTATGTAGAAAAGCTAATAATGAACCATCAGATTAAACACGATGGTAACCCATTTGTAGGATGGCAACTAGGAAATTGTGAAGTGTATGAAGATGTAAACGGCAATATCAAGGTTCGCAAGAACGAATCTGACAAATCAGCCAAAGTTGACGGCATTATTGCCATGATTATTGCCGCCCATTGCAGTTTAGATAACCCTTTTGTATCAAATTCATTCGGTTTTAGAAGTTTTTGATGTAAAATCGTTAAGAAATGTAAGGGAAAAATCATGGGAATGTTAGATATATTCAATAAAGATAAATACAATTTGCCCAAAAATGAGGTGCAAACATCAGAAGTTTCCGTGCAAAACTTTAACGAAAACAATACGCTATTTGGTCAAACCCAGCTAGGTAACCAAATATTACGCCAGAATCAAGGCGGTCAACAAGGCGCAAACTTCCAATTACTGTATGTAACTACAGCATCGGCCACCAATGCGGGTCGAGTTGTGGATATGTCGGTTTTATCCCGTAATAGTACGGTGATGTCATGCGCCAATATGATTGCTAGAGCATTGGCACAATGTTCATTAACAGTCATGTATAAGACCGATGATGGCACTTTTGAGGATTGTTTAAAGTCTGATAAATCTGGCACACGGGATAAAAACAAAGCAAAACAAGTATTAAACCTATTAACTGAACCAAATAACTTTCAAAACCAATATGAGTTTTGGTATCAATGGGCATTATGGTATTCCCTGGCGGGTGAAGTATTTACATTGCTATACCGTAAAGACCAAAAAGACCCTAACCAAACCCCGATTGAGTTATATAACCTTGATGCAACTTTAATTACTGTTCAAGCCAGCCCAGCCCGTTATCCTACATACCGTGTTTCTACACCAACATACGGATTTAACAAGGATGAGCCATTAGCCGCTTATCAGGTAATACATTGCACCGAAGCACCGTGGCAAGGTTCTGCTGGTTTTAACAAAGGTATTTTGGCAACTGAATTGGTGGCACTTGATACTGATATTGACTTGTATGCTAACTATGTCATGCAAAATGGCGCAAAACCATCTGGCATTTTTAGCACAACTCAAGTAATTCCAGATAGCAAATTTAAAGAAATTGCCGCCAGATTAAAAGAAGCATGGTCTAGCATGACTGGTAGCCGCCCAAGTGATTTAAGCAAGCCAGGTCAAGGAATGTTGCTAGATCAGGGCATGACTTACACACCAGTCCATATGCTGACATTGCAAGATGCCGAAGCCAGCAAATTAAAAGATCAAACTACTAAGCGTATTTGTGCATTGTTTGGAGTACCAGCACAATTATTAGGTTTGGAGATGGGTAAATATAATAATACTCAAACATTATTGGATGAGTTTTATAAAACTACCATGTACCCAATGATTATTAATATTGAGCAAAAATTCAAAATGGGATTATTAAAAGGTTATCCAAACCTTGCAATTCGTTTTGATACTAAAGATTTCTTGAAGGGTGCGGCATTAGACCAAATGAATTTTGTTAATGCTGGTGTTGCTGGTGGCATTATGACCCCAAATGAAGCCCGTGAATATTTGAATATTGCAAAAATTGATGGCGGTGATCAATTAGGTGGCGTTAATACACAAAAATTATCATCTACAGATATACCAGTAACATCGAAAACAGCTAAAATTATTCCAGGCACAAGCCCACAAGATACTGGTGGTGGCGGGGGCAATCAAACCCGCAAAATGAATATTGGCACAACTTAATGACAATAAAAGATAGATTGGATTCAATGATTAGGCGGTTTAATGCTAAACTGCCGATAAAATCAAAAAAATCTCATATAATATACGACATCGATTACTCGATTAAAGATGGGATTATAAATGAATCAAAACCTGACAGTCGTTTGCGAAGCACAACTAAGCCTAGAAAAACAAGGCAAAGAATCCCAAAATCCTAGCGGCAATATTGTTGCCCGTGTTACTACATGGGGTAAGCGTGAGGGCGCAGACGGTAGAAAATTTAACTATCAGCCTGATGGCTTTGCTGAATGGGCAGAACAGTTTAAATCTGAGGGTAAACCATTACCAATGTTTTTAAACCATAACGACATGGGTATGCCAGTCGGTCAATGGAATGAATTTAACTTTGATAAAGATGGCATGGTTGCTAAAGGCAATCTATTTATGAATACTTCAACTGGTTCTGACCTTTATGAAGTATTAAAATCATCCCCTAATCTATTTGGTGGTGTTTCCGTTGGCGCATACGCAGATGAAGCGTGTTGGGTTGATGGCGATGGTGAGCCAATGGATGACGATAACGATGATGACGAAGAAGCCTATTTTCAAATTACTAAAGGCGGCTTGCGTGAAGTGTCTGTGGTTATGTACCCAAACAATCCCAATGCCGAAATTCAAAGATTAGAGTGTTTTGATGCCGAAGGGCATTTGAATCCTCGTATAGTTGAGCAGACCTTGCGTGATGCTGGGCTGTCCAAGAAAGGTGCGACCACCGCATCTTCCGTCTTTAAGAAAATTCTTGAACAGCGTGATGCTGGCAAGGAAGTTGTTAAAGAAACACCACAACCAAGTGAGTTGGAAGCGGTGGTAAACGAAGCTGATGAAATTCTCAAAGCCCTTGAGGAAAGAGAATTATTGAAGCAACTATCTAAACGCATCAAATAAGGAAATATCATGTCTGACAAAATTATTGAAAAGTTGGATGCTATCGAAGCATCAAACGAATCTAAAATTCAAGAAGTAAAAACCGAAGCAGTTGCCGCTATTGAAGCCGCTAAAGCTGAAATGGATGAGAAATTAGAAACCATTAAAGCCCGTGTTGCTGAAATCAATACAGCACCATCAATCATCAAGCCAGCTAAATCCATCAAGGAAGATGTAAACAAGATGGTTCGCGAGCAACTTAAAAAGTTTGCTAAAAAAGGTTCGATGGAAAAAGAATTAAAGATGTTTGAAGATGAATCACAATATCAAGCATACTTAACTGAAAGTTCTTCATTGACTGGTGGCGGTTACAACATCGGTGGTCGTACAGCCTACGATCCAGTATTCCACACATTGCGTTTGATTAACCCTATGCGTGGTCTTTCCCGTAATGTAACTACTGATGGTTCTACATATCAATTTAGAGCAAAAACGGGCAATTCTGGAAGTTTCTGGGGTTATCCAGTAAACAACAACACATCTAGTGGCCCTAACCCAACAACTGAATCTACAGTTATTTGGCAATTAGTTCTACAAGATTTGAATGTCCAGTTCCCAATCCGTACTGCGGCACTCGATGACATCGATGGTTTGGAAGCCAATGTGGTTGACGATATGTTGATGGAATTTAGCCAGCAAGAAGGTCTATCAATGATCAAGAACAACGATCAAACTGATTCACCTAACACATACGGTGGTACACAGGGTTTGCGTGGTTTGAATCAATACGCTAACTATGGTGCTAACGGTACTTATACTGGCGGCACAATCACTACTGGTGCTTTCGGTACTTCTGGTGTTGCTACTAGCAACGGTTTGAACAGCTTGGCTGTTTATGACCAGATCACTACTAACGGCAATACAGTTGGTGCGGCTAATGTGACTTATCAAGACATCATTAACTTCATCTACAACTTGCCACAACAATACTGGACACCAACAGCGAAATTCTTGGTTAACCCAATCTTCTTGGCACAAATCCGTGGCTTGAAAGATAACAATGGCACACCAATTTTTGAGCGTATGCACCCAGGCGATGCTGACGGTATCGTTGGCCGTATGTTAGGCTTTGATGTGGTAGTTAACAAATATGTTGATAATCCAAGTGAATTCTCTGGTAACACAGCGGCTAACTTGTTCCCAATGTATTTCGGTGACTTCCAGCGTGGACATACCATTGTTGATCGTTTGAACATGGTATTGCGTAGATATGACCAGACATTGCCTGGTTATATCACATTCTACGGTGAGAAGCGTTTGGCTACATCAAATGTAGACCCACTCTCTATCATCGCTTACCGTTCTACCGCAACAGCAACAGCGTAATAAAGGCGGGGGGATCAAAAGTCCCCCCAACTTAATCTTTTGGAAGAAATATGAAAAATCAACTAATCCTTGAAGCAATCAAATCAGCCTTAACCGATAAAAATGGTGATTCGGTAAAGGTAAATTTAAAAGAAGCCGCTGGGCTACAGGGTTCTGGCTCTGGGGTTGGTGGTCGTGTTATTTATGATGATGCTTTTGCATCGTTGCGTATGGCTAACCCATTGCGTATGGGAAGTCGAGAAATTACTACGATTGGTTCAAATGAAGCGTTTGTTGTTAAGACTGGTAACGCTACAAATGCAACGAATCCGTGGGGCTATCCAGTTAATGTAAACTCTGGTACTCCAAACATTGCCACATCATTCTGGCAATTACCTTTACAAGCCATTACAGCGCAGTTACCAATCCGTACTGCCGCAATGGATGATATTAATAACCTTGATGAAGCAGTTGTTGGCGATTTGATGCTTGAGTTTAGCCAACAAGAAGCATTGTCTATGATCCAGAACAATGATCAAGCTGGTTCTGGCACAACATCAACTGGTGCAACCAATGGTTTGCGTGGCTTAAACTACTATCCAAGCGGTTCAACTGCCGCATTTGGTACAAGCGGTTCTGGCGCAACAAACGGTTTGCATACAGTTAAGACTGTTAGCACCGCTACTGGCGGCACAATCGTTTATAACGACATTGCATCTTTAGCATCTGCATTGCCAGCCCAATACTGGAGTTTGCCAGGTACTTCTTGGCATATGCACCCAAATACCATTTTGGCATTGCGTGAGTTGACAAGTTCTACTGGTCAGCCATTGTTTGTTGAAGTTGGCGATTCTGATGGTGGCGCAGTTGCTCATGTATTTGGTTTCCCTGTAATCCCTAACCCATATATGCAAGTGGTTGGTAGTGGTAACTTCCCAATCTATTTGGCTAACTGGGATAAGTTTGTAACTATCGTGGATCACGAAGAATTTAGCATCCAGCGTTTAGAGCAAACACAACCAGGTACAGTAACCCTGTATGCTGAAAAGCGTGTATGCTCAACAATTCGTGATGTATTTGCGGGTGTCCGTTTAGAATCATAAGGCCAATATGCCATTAGATAGTTATACCAACGGGCCGTACTTAGGTACAGTCCGTAACCCCTTTAGCTATGAAAAGATTGAGCAAACTAGCCGAGATATAAGCAGTTCTTGGCTAAGTTTGGATCAAATCCTACAACAGCTTAATTTGGTTGGCGATACCAGCCAAGCAGACTATCTATTTAGCCTTGAATTGGCAACCCGTATGGCCATCGAGGACTATTTGGGTATGTCCATATTCACCGTAAGTTATAAAGTCTATTACGGGGCGTTTAATGGCATGAGTGGCACACAAGTTATGCTTGATTTGCCAGAAGTCGGACAAAACAATGGGTCTATACCTGGCGTGGTCATTAATACCGTTGGTTACTATACAAGCGACACAACACCAGTATTTACCCTTATATCGTCAGATCAGTATTTTTATGATCCTACTGGCAATAAAGTCATTGTTAGTGGTATTCCAAGCGAAGTAAACCAGTTTATTAGTAATCCGATTGTTGTTACCTATACTTTGGCCGCTAACCCTTTGGCTAGTTACCCAGTTATTCAGCAAGCTGGCTTATTGCTTTTAACCCATCTTTATAACAACCGTAGCGACACCACAACAGGACAGTTGGCTAAGTTGCCATTTGGCGTAGAGCAACTTTTACGCCCATATAAACCGCTGGTGCTATAAATGGCAATCGCCCGTTTTGAAAATGTGGATGTTAATAAAGTCGCTATATCTGTTGATGATATAGGGCAGACTAACACCGTATTAACCAAGTGGTTTACCACTAGGGCTAAAATTATGGATGTACGCAATGATTTGACCATCCCAAAGGATGAACGGGTATACGAAAACCATGTTAAATTTATGCTTAATTACACCCCTAACACCGTTACCATGTCTACAGATCAAGTAGATTATGCTTTTAAATGGCGTGGTCACGACTGGCGTATTGCTGATGTCAATGAAGCAAATGACAAAATGAGCATTACATTTACTTGTTACCGTAACGATCCACAGACACAAGTATGAGCCAAAACAATCCAGCCGTATATGGCAAAGCCGTTCAATATCAGCTTAAATCTGTGGTGGGAAATTCAATCCCCGTTTATGCAGTATTTAACCGTGAATTTGCTAAACAGCCTAAGTTTATTACTTGGCAATTAAGGAATATTCACCAGCCCGTATATACAGGGCAAAACCAGAATAATAAGGGCATTGATCGCCCCGTCTTTCAGATTAATGTGTTTGCACAAGATCAGAATGATGCTTTTAATATATCAAATACTATATTACAATCATTGCACGGATATAATGGGCAATTTGGCGGTTCAAGCGGGTTTTATGTAGCCAAAGCAGATGTAGTTTGGTTGTATAATACTTATGATGATACAGTAAAGTTAAACCATATTATTATGGATTGCACTTTAGACATTCCAACATAATATAATTTGATTAACTTTTTATTTTTGAAGGATTAAAAATGGCTCTCCCAAATCAAGTGTTACCTGGGTTTTCGGCATCGTTATGGTGTCAAACTGGCGCAACTCCAACACCTTTAACTCTTACTCAGTTATCTACTTGGACTGGTGAAGTTGCATCTATTGTTGGCACTTCTGCTAATGGTACTGGTTCTTCTGGCGAAATTTTGAATGTTGAAGCAATCCCTAAGTTTGGTCAAGATGATGCTTCTGCAAACTTTTATGTTGCTGGTAGCCGTCAGTCTGATGTTATTCCAACACAAAGCAAACCAACTTCAATGACAATCGTTGCCGCATGGAATCCAAGCGATGCTGGTTTATTGTTGATTCGTGGCGATGCTTACAGCGGAATCATTGATCGTACATTCGTTATTGCCGCAGTTGATGGCGCAAACACAGTAGCATATGCTTTTAATGGCCGTGTTTCTGAATTCACTATCGACAATGCACCTAACGCAGAAGCGAAATGCACATTCACGATTCACCCAAGAGGTAATCAATACGGTTGGTCAAATAACACTTAATATATGAATCCGACAATAAAAAATAATAACGATTTAGCAAACTATTTGACATACCTTGCTGGTCAAGCCGATTCTGGCGTTAAAGATTGGTTTGGCTGGCAACAACAAAAGCTGATGGGAGTTGATCTGGCATATCAGATCGCTTCCAATCATGCCGATAAACTAACACCAGACGAAATTACTTTATTCGTTAGAAAACTCAATAATTCTATATTTGAGAATTTAATTAAGCCAAAATGAAAACAACTTTCAAATTTGAGGGATTCCAAGAATTTGAAGAATTGATTAATCAGATTGAAGATGATTTTGGCCCTAAAGACCAAAACAATATTTTGCGTAATGGTGCAAGAAAAGCCATGAAGCCAGCATTAAACACCGCTAGAGAGTTGGTGCGTAAAGATACTGGTCAGTTAGCGGCAACCCTACAAATTGAAGCTAGGAAGCCTACAAACAAGGATAAGCACTCTAGGTATGTCAGCCCTACTGAAATCGTCATAGCGAGGGTTTCTGTAGCCCCTGGCAGTAAGTTTCACCCTAAGACATTCCATAATCTACACAGCGGCAAAGGGGCAATTAAACAATATGCCGTAATGGATGCCAGAACGGTTGCCAATGAATTTGGTACTGCTAAAATGCCAGCAAAGCCGTTTTGCGCCCAGCTTTAGAAACCAATTCGCCAGCAATCCTAGATTCATTAAGCAAGGATATGGGCGGGGCATTAGAGAAATATAGATCAAAACACATGAAGGATATGACATGAGCCAATTTGCAAATGCTTTAGGAAAACGATTTGTTGAAAATCAAGATTTAGTACGCACCCGTTCATTTGACATGAATGGCCACACCTTTCAGATTAAAGTGCCAACTACATTGGAATTTGAAGCTATTTCTGAAAGAATTAAACAAGTTGATGAAGATAAAGTTAATAAATATTATTTAGAATTATCTACGCCATTTATTGAGAATAAAAAAGATTTTGAAAAAGAAGGCGTTGATTTTCAAGAAAATGATGTATTTATTAAAGGCAGATCATTAAAAGAAACTGCCAAAAATAAAGTTATTACTGAAAACCGTATTACTGAAATGTTTAAGTTAATCGTGCCAGAAGATAAATCTTTTGATATGAATACTATTACATACGATATGGTTGAAGAATTATTCCCATTCTCTATTCAATTAGAGGTTGTGGACAACATCACTAAAACAATTAGCCCAAGTTACGAATCCGCAAAGGGAAAGTAACTGGGTCGATCCGTAGGCAAACAAAGGCTTATATCCTTGCACACGGGTCTGACCCGAACCAAATAGACGAAGAAACATTTACCGACATTTGCATAATGTATGCAGATGGGCTAATTGGCAATCGTGGAATTCTGGAAGTATTAGGCACATTGACGGCTGGTCAATTTAATTCAATGTTGCCAAAAGGTAAGCCAAGCTATAAATTACAAGATATAATACCTAGAGTGTATGGGTATATTTACCCGCCATTAACAGAACAGGATAAGAAGGCGCAAGTTAATGAGCAATTATTAACATTTATGTTAATGAATCCAAAAGCACCAAAAAGTCTGTTCAAAGGAAAATAAATGGCAAATATCGCAAGTCTTGGAGTTAAGTTAGGCATAGATACAGCCGACTTTACACAAGGCATCGAAAAAGCCAAAGAAGCCTTACAGAATTTTAAAGAACGGGCTGGCGAATTACTGTCCGTTGCCGCATTTGCTGAAATGACAAATAAGGCGATGGAATATGCAGATTCCGTTGTTAAAACAGCAAAAGCCAATGATGTAGCGGTTGCATCCGTTTTAAACCTATCATCTGCTCTGATGAAAAATGGCGGGGATGCCGAAGAAACCAGCCGTATTTATTCTGGATTTACCCAAAAAATTGAATCTGCCGCATTAGGTAGTGGCAAGGTTCAAGAAGCATTTGCCAGGTTAGGCGTTTCCCTAAAAGACCTTAAAACGCTATCTGAGGAAGATTTATTTAATAAAACCGTACAAGGTCTTGCAAAAATGCAAGATTCTGCGGAACGAAACGGTTTGGCGTTTCAAGTTCTTGGTCGTGGTATCAGGGGCGTTGATATTAAAGGATTGGCGGCAGACCTTGTTGAAGGCAAGGGCGAGATGGACAAATATGCCCAAGCCGTTACCCAAGCACACGAATTAAGCATTAAATTAAAAGAAGCATCACATCAGCTTACATTGGAATTTACTAATGCAGTATTTCCATCGTTATTACAGCTTTATGATGCGTTGCATAAAGATGCTACTGCTATACAGTTTTTTGGCGAAGTATTGCAAACAACGGCTGAAACCGTTGCCGTAGTCTTTAAATATACTGCTACAGTTATTGTTGGTTTCTTTACAGAAATACAAGGCGTTATTGCGGCCACCACCGATGCTATTCACGGTGACTTTTCTAAAGCATTGCAAGACTTAAAAGACTATGACGATAAAGTCAAAAAAATGGCTGAATCCGATGAGGAATTTGCTCAGAAGATTTTAAATCGTTCAAAAGAAGCACCAAAGCAACAACCACAAGAAGATGTAACCCGTGCAGTTACTCCCGCTGGACAAAAGCAATTATTGGCGGCACAAGATTTATCTAAAGAGTATGAACGCCAAGCGGCCATTCAGTTTCAAATGTTATCCGCTAAAGAAGCAGAAACACATCTTACTAAAAATCAAAAAGAATATGTTTCTGAAATTACCAAAGTGCTTACAGAAATGCAAAAGGCTTTGGACAATGTTGATAAAAAGATTGCAACAACTGACCCAACAACTGCCGCTGGTCAACGCACTATTGCAATGCTTAAAGAGCAAAAGCAACAAATTATTGATACCGCACAAGTTTATGTTCAAAAGACTGAAGAAGAAGTATTAGCAACCCAAGAATATCAACAATCATTTAGTTATGGTTGGCAAAAAGCATACGAACAATATGTAGAAAATTCAAACAATGCGGCAATGCAAGCGCAAGAAATGTTTGCCGTTATTACCAACTCAATGAATAATGCGTTGGAAAAATTTGTAGAAACTGGCAAATTAAACTTTGGCGATTTAGCAAAAAGCATTTTGGCAGATATGTTAAAGATTGAATTGCGGGCGCAAGAAATGAAGTTATTTCAAGCAATGGGCGGTTTAGGTGGATTATTTGGAATTGGTGGTGGCGAAGCAACTCAATATTCTGCCGAATTTATGGCGGCCGCTGGTGGCGGCAATATTCCAGCTAATATGCCTACTATAGTAGGTGAGAATGGCCCAGAATTAATTATTCCGCAAACTGGTGGTACAGTTGTGCCAAATAACAAATTGGCTGATGTTATGGGCGGTTCAAATCAACCATCTGTAATGTATAACGGCCCTTATATTGCCAATATGTCTGCCATTGATACACAATCAGCTACACAATTCTTGGCTAGAAACCAAACCGCAGTATGGGCGGCCAATCAATCTGCCCAACGATCATTACCGCAAAGTAGATAAACATGGCAGATATAAGCACCATTCTGGCAATGTCAGAACAAGTAACGATTATGGATCAACGACTGGTTGGGCAAGCCATTAGCCGTAACCAGCGTATTTCTACATCTGAAATTGTGTCTGTTATCCCATTTCAATTTACTTTTAAACCAAATTCATATCAGCTTTACAGTCAGAATCGTAATCTATTGGCTAATTTGCGCTACTACGATAAATCATTAGAGCAATATCTTAATTTTGGTTCTACTGGCTGGGTCAACTATATTGCTTATCAAGGCAATATGACCCCAACACAGATTTCAGCTTGCCAATGGGAAACGGCATCTTCTGGCAAGAATTTAGTATTAGGCAATTTGCCATCCATATCTTCAACATCTTATATCGTAAAGGCTGGTGATTTTTGCCAGGTTGATCGTTATGCTTATATTGCTACCGCTGATGTTATGCGTGGTTCTGGGACTACCGTTACTATTCCTGTTCACCGCACCTTATTAACAACCTTAGTATCACCAGAAAATGCAGTTATTGGGCAATATGGCACAACCGTTGCATTAGGCGGCAATACTTATACAGGGATTACTTTCCCAATCATTTTGCAACAATATCCAACTTATAATTTAATTCCAATGACCAATGACAGCTTTATACAATGGTCAGGGCCATTTAAAGCATTTGAATCGGTATTATGAGCCAAGTAATAGCACCAATACAAAATACTAACAATATTCGATATGCGGATTTTGTGCGTATTGTTACGCCATCTACAGAATATAGGTTTTCTACTGCGCCAACGGCTATTACCGTGTCAGCGGTGGATTCACAACCTTTTGATGGATTAGGTCAATTAATTGGTATTGGCAAGGTACAGCGAGATATTAAATCTACCGCCAATCAAACTACTATTACTTTGGTCGGTATTGATACAGCCCTTTTGGGCGTGGTGCTAAATGGTAATTTAAAAGGCGCACAAATTACCATGTGGAAAGGTTTTTTCAATACTGATGGCAGTTTAATAACATCTGGTGGTGCTGGCGGTCTTTATCAGTATTTCTATGGATTTATCAATACTTTCAACATTGGTGAACAATGGATGGAAGAAGTGCGTATGTATGTAGGTACAGTAACAGTTAGTGCCGCAAACATTCAAATGATTTTACAAAACAGAACGGTTGGTCGATTTACTAATGATTCAAGCTGGGAATATTTCACCCCTGGCGATACATCAATGAATCGAGTGGCCACTATATCGACAATATATTATGCTTTTGGAAAGCAATGATACGGTACGCAAATAAATTTGATTTTGATGCAATTTACAAGATATTAGAACACTTTTGCCAAACACATCGATTTGAAATATTAAAAGATGAAGCAAAGTGGTCAAGGGATTATGTAGGTAAGCAATTAAGTATGATTCTGGCTGGTGCTGGATTTATATTAATTGCAAAAGATTTAAGTGGTGTTTTAGTTGCAATGAAAGCCCCGTGTTTTTTTATTGAAGGGGAATATTCACTACATGAGATTATGTGGCATAGCACAAACGACAAAACATCATTAAAGCTGTTTAAGAAGTTTATTGAAATTGGTAAAGAAATGAAGAAAACTGGCGAAATAAAAGAAGCGCATTTTTCCTGTTTTACTGATTCTGATTTCAGTAGATATGGTGCAACTAAGTTACAAAACACTTGGAAGATATAGCATGGGTGGCGGTGGTGGCGTTTTAGGTGCGATTGTTGGTGCTGTTATTGCCATTGTTGGCGTAGTAACAGGGCAACCAGAATTAGTGATGATGGGTCTAACCATGACTGCATCATCTATTGTGTCTGCCTTAACCGCACCAAAACCACCAGTTAGCAACGGAACAACTCAGTTAAATACTGGCACTAATTTACAGATTCAACCATCAACAAATAACAAACTGCCAATCGTTTATGGCAACTGTTATATTGGCGGCACAATTACCGATCTTTCAATTACTTCTGATAATCAAAATTTATATTATGTTCTTTCACTCTGCGAAGTTACAGGCAATGGCACAGATTCCATTGCTTATGGCAATATCTATTATGGTGGTAAGTTGTGCTTGTTTAGCGGCCTTACTTATACTGATTCGAGTGTTAGCGTTGCCACTATTTCTGGCAATACTATTACTTACTCTGGCACATTATCTATACCCGTCACTTCTGGATTATTGGTTTCATTTGCTAACTCTGGCTCACCAATTTATTACACCGTAAGCGGCATCAATACCACAACTAATACAATCGTATTTAATAAGGCGATTGATCCATCAGTAATAGTTGGCAACGAAATGTATGCGGTTAATCCTGGTCAAAGCTCTAGTACCGCAGTTACAGGATTGGTTGATCCAGCCACAGGATTAGTTGATACCAAAGTAAATGGGTATCTAAATATATATTTGTATAGCAACGGATCAAATAATCCTGTAAATAGTAGTCAATCTGCCATTACAGTAATGCAATCACCTGGACTTACTTATACATGGGATAATAGTAAGTTAATGACCAACTGCGCTTTTGCTATTGTGCATTTAACTTATAACGCCAATGCTGGTGTTACATCGATTGCTCAAACACAATTTGAAGTCATTAATTCGCGAATAGCACCAGGCGATGTTATTTATGATTATTTGACTAGTACCGTATATGGCGGGGCAATTCCAGCATCACAAATTGATACTGCCAGTTTAACTGCGCTAAATACTTATTGCGCCCAAACTATTACATTTAATAATTATCTTGGCGTACCAGAAACACAGCCTAGATTTACCTTTAATGGCGCAATCGATACCACTAAAAACATATTAGACAATGTGCAAAGTATTGTGAATTGTTGCGATTGTTTGCTTAAATACAATGAGATTTACGGAGTTTGGTCAGTTATTGTTAATCAGCCAACTTACAGCGTGGCTATGGACATTAACGATAGCAATATGGTTTCTGCTATTCAAGTGGTATCTTTAGATATTTCAAATACCTATAACATTGCACAATGCCAATTTCCAGACATTAGCCTAAATAGTTCATTTAACACTAGCACCGTTAATTTGGCTTTAGTTGCGCCATCATTGCTATACCCTAATGAGCCACAAAACGCCCAAACCATTCAACTGCCATTGGTTAATAACGATGTGCAAGCCCAGCTTTTAGCTACACGATTCTTAAAAGCGGCACGAATGGATTTGCAAATTACTTGCACCATAAACTATATTGGTTTGGAATTAGAAGCTGGCGATATTGTTACCGTGACCAATGCCAATTATGGTTTTGTGGCAAAACTATTTAGAGTTATCAAAGTAGAGCAAAACTTTGCGCCAGACGGCACAATTTCTGTGGCATTGACATTATTGGTTTATGACCCATCGGTTTATAACGATGCCAGCGTTACGCAATATAACCCACAGCCCAATAGCGGGTTGCCAGCACCTAACAGCTTTGGCACTATACCAGCCCCAGTTATTGCTAATTCATTACCAAATGCGGCAAATCCATCATTCCAAGTAGATATAAAAAGTTCTACAAATGGCATTGTGCAATATGCAGAAATTTGGTATTCGGCTTATTCCAATCCATCTCCATCACAGCTTATATTTGCTGGCACAACTGCCGTGCAACCTAATGGTATACCCTATGGTAATTCAGTTGCATTACCACCAGTAACGCTATCAACAATTTCTGCTGGTAATTGGTATTTCTTTACCAGAATGGTGAATTCTGTAGAAACATCACTATATAGCCCGCCAAGCAGTTTATTTACATGGCGGCCAACAACATTCCAACAATATGCAGAACGCTATTTAAGTATTGCTTATGCTACAAGTCAAACTGGTACAGGATTTACTTCAAATCCTAGAGGGGCAACTTATTATGGTATTGCAAATACTAATATTCCATCATTTGATTTAACGCCAACAGATTACATCTGGTATCCAGCAAATCCTGTATTTGGTAGCTCTGGCACATTAAATTATTTGTTATTTTGCAATCGTGGCAATAACTTTATTAGTTTTGCTACTGGTAATGCCGCACCATCAGCGGGTTCTGCATTGTTTGTACCAACTGACCCTAATTACGATCCTACTATTTGGCAAGGGTTGGAAGATGGTTACAACATTATTGATCTTAATGCCCGTACTGGTCAGCTTATTCAGACTGGTACTACTACGGTAGGTACTGGAGAAATTGCGGTAAACAACAACCCACAAGGTCAAGTAGTTGCATCATTGGCGCAATTATTGACTTTCCCTGGCGGGGCGCAAACTTATACATCTAGCGTTGCTACATTGACTGTGGATGTATATGGCCGTGTTGTAGGATTTGTGCCACCAGATACATTTAATTACACTATGACCGCTTTTGATGCTTCCAGCGGTCAAACCGTTTTCCATGTAACACGGGGAACAGAATATTTATCTGGAAACTGTTTAGTATTCCAAAATGGTTTATTGCTTGATCCTAGCGAATATACCGATACTGGTGGCTCAACTGGAAACATTACTTTAGTAACTGGGGCTAATTTAAACGATATTATTACAATCATTTCTATGGCTTCTGTGGCCGTGTCAACCAGCACTACCTATAATAGTTTTAGCAGAAATTCAGACACATTAAGTAATACTGGATCATACACCGCATCAGGATTTACGCTAGTTAGCGGTAATGAGTTGTTATTCCTAAATGGCACAGTAATTAATGCTCAAGACTATAATATATCTGATCAGACTATTAGTTTTGTAAATGCCGTTTCTGGTGATTTGCAAGTTATTCAATGGACAGATAATAATCAAGGTCAGCCAAACGGCAACCCATCAAATACTGATGTTTATACAATTCCTGGTCAAGCAACTTATCCGTTTACTTTCAATCCATTAGCATTTAATCTATATAATAATGGAGTATTATTATTAGAAACTGTGGATTATTCTGTAACAACTGGAAGCTATACATTGTCACAAACACCAACAAGTAACCTTAATATCCTAGTAGAGCAATCATTTAATAGAAATGGGGCAGTATGACACAAGCACTTAATTTAGCTAATTTAGCAAATAGCGTAAATTCTTCTGGTCAATTAGCTGGATCGGCAGTTAATGGCGCAGTTGCATCCGCTACAAATGCGACTAATGCAACAAACCTTACTGGCGGTACTTGCACAATCGGAACAACGCAATTAGGTGCTGGTAACGCTTCTATTATGAAGAATCGCATTATTAATGGTGCGATGGTTATTGACCAAAGAAATGCTGGTGCTAGTTATACAGTTCCAGGTGGCAACAGTTCTGCTTATTACACTATTGATAGATGGTCAATTCAAAGTATTGGTTCAAATGTATTTACAACTCAACAGTCATCAACTGTTCCTGTTGGATTTTCTACAAGTTTAAAAATTACAGTAGCTTCAGCGCAAAGTATTGGTTCTTCAGATTACTATGAACTCCAACAACCAATTGAAGGTTACAACATTGCAGATATGCAATGGGGAACGGCAAATGCTAAAACTGTTACATTATCTTTTTGGGCATATTCAAGCCTTACAGGAACATTTAGTGGTTCATTAAGAAATAGTGATGCTTCAAGGTCTTATGCTTTTACTTATTCAATAGCTTCGGCAAATACTTGGACATATTGCACAGTAACAATTGCTGGTGATACAAGCGGAACTTGGCAAACAACAAATAGCACAGGAATTATTCTTGGTTTTGATTTAGGTTCAGGAAGCTCAAGAAAAGGAAGTGCTGGTTCTTGGCAATCATCAAACTTATATGGTGTTACTGGTTCTGTAACATTAGCTTCTAATGCAAGCGCAACGCTATATTTGGCTGGCGTTCAATTAGAAGTAGGAAGTAGTGCTACTGGATTTGAGTATCGTCAGTATGGTCAAGAGTTAGCATTGTGTCAGCGTTATTATGAACCTAATTACAACTGGATAATTCTTGCGGCACAAACCAGTAATTTATCAAATGGTAGCTTTAATATTGGTTTTTTAGTGCAAAAAAGAGATGTACCAACAATGACTTTTTATCCTAATACTGCTGGTGGAACACAAGGTGCATTTACAACTAATACTGGTTTTATTTATTACGATAATACCAATGCAACAAAACAGTTAGGAAGTTCATCTAATACGATTGCTTGGAAAGCAAGTGCGGAGTTATGATTATGTATAAATTAGTTAAAAACCCTTTTACTGGCGAATTAGCAAATCAGGTTATCCGCATTGAAGATGGTGCGTATATTCCTTTTGCTTCAGCCAACACAGACTACCAAGCCTACCTAAAATGGGTAGCTGAAGGCAATACACCATTACCAGCCGATGAGATTACAACTCCATCAGCTTAAAGTAAAATACAAGACATGATTTAAAGCCGCCTGTGAGGGCATAGGGGCTATATCGAGAATTGGATTAATCATGGCAATGTTTTCGCAAAATACGATCACTCAAGTTAGTGGTTTTGATAACCCTTGTATAGCGGGGGAATTGGTCTGGGAACAACAGACTTATTGGAATTTAGATATTGTAGGGTCTGATGGTGTAACGCCATTAGATTTAACATCTGCCACGATTGATGCACAAATTATTCGCAGAACAGTTACAAATTTGCAAGATTCAAGATATGGCCTGTCGTTTGATATTGGTGATTACAGCCCAACTCCAACGCCTATCAGTCTTACTATTACAAATGAAGTTGCCGCACAAGGCAAATTTACCCTTGTTATTAACGATTCAACCTGGGGGCTAATGGCCGATGATCCAGAATTAGATATTGGCGCACAAGACTGTGTTGCTTATTCTGGTCGCATCAAAATCAGTTTTCCCGCATCAGGATCAAACCCCGCAAATGATTACATTATCTTCTTGTTGTTTTTGATCCGCTCTGATGGCATTGTTGTGGAGTAATCATGGGTATAAAAGTTAATGTAACGGATCAAAATAATGTGTCCGTGTCTGTAGTGCCACAAGCACGGCAGACAGTTAAAGTTACAACTCCACCTAATCAAACCATTAAAATTGATCGTGGTTTAGTTGGCCCACAAGGATTAAGCGGGTACTCAGGTTATTCTGGCTATAGTGGCGCATCTGGATTTGGTTATTCTGGTAAATCAGGATATTCGGGTTATTCTGGTTATTCTGGTTTTTCTGGAATTAGCGGATATTCTGGTTATTCTGGTAGCGGTATATCAGGGTATAGCGGTTTTTCTGGAATTTCTGGATATAGTGGCGCAGTAGGTCAATCTGGTATATCTGGCTATTCTGGATTTTCTGGTCAATCTGGCTTTAGTGGATCAGGTGTAAGTGGCTGGTCAGGATTTAGTGGTACTTCTGGATGGTCAGGTTTTAGTGGATATTCTGGTTCTGGTGTTTCTGGATATTCTGGTTACAGCGGTATTAGCGGATATTCGGGGTTTAGCGGTATATCAGGCTATTCTGGATATAGCGGCATAAGTGGCTACAGCGGATCAGGTGTTTCTGGTTATTCTGGATTTAGCGGATATAGCGGCCAACAAGGTACATCAATTAATATTAAAGGTACGGTTGCAACACCAGCCGATTTACCTTTAGTTGGGAATTTGCCAAACGATGCTTACATTGTTTCTTCCAATGGCGATCTGTATGTATGGTCTGGCACGACTTGGAATAATGTAGGTGAAATTGTAGGGCCACCAGGTACATCTGGTTATTCTGGTTTTTCGGGTTATTCTGGTATTTCTGGTTACAGCGGTTTCTCAGGCATTTCTGGTTATTCTGGTTACTCTGGTATATCTGGCTTTAGCGGAAGCGGTGTAAGCGGTTATAGCGGGTTTTCTGGATATTCTGGGTCTGGTGTATCGGGTTGGTCTGGATTTAGCGGCATAAGCGGTTTTAGTGGATTCTCAGGCTATTCTGGTAGTGGTGTTTCTGGTTACTCAGGATTTAGCGGTATATCAGGCTATTCTGGCGCAGTCGGACAATCAGGTACAAGTGGATATTCTGGATTTTCTGGAATCAGCGGTTATTCTGGTAGCGGAATATCGGGATATAGCGGCTACTCAGGAATAAGTGGACAAAATGGATTATCAGGCTATAGTGGTATTTCTGGATTTAGTGGCTATTCTGGTATTAGTGGTTACTCTGGTTCTGGCGTATCAGGATATTCTGGATATTCGGGTAGCGGCATTAGTGGATATTCTGGCTATT
>Ga0164297_10001998_pt1 | contig 20699 bp, 12 predicted proteins | sample GEODES058metaG_FD_113539 | JGI IMG/M metagenome (GOLD analysis project Ga0164297, IMG submission 113539) | Dystrophic lake water microbial communities from Trout Bog Lake, Wisconsin, USA - GEODES058 metaG | ecosystem: Environmental > Aquatic > Freshwater > Lake | place: USA: Trout Bog Lake... | reverse complement strand
TGGGGCTGGGTCACGGACTCAGCGTCAGGCGCGTGGATCGAACTGGGCGGCGCTGCGTAGACCGGCCTGGCTCAGGAAGTTCATCACGCCATAGCGCGCGAGCGTCACCGGGCGCCATTCGGCATCGATCGCATCGTAGCGAGCCTCGAGCACGCGCGAGGTCGGGTCGAGCTTTCGGATCACCACGAGGCCGGTGGGCGCCGCGTCGAGCACATCGATCCGAAGATCCGGCCGGTGACGTCTGAGAATGGGCAGCAGCTTCCAGACATCCCCTGCCCACCAGTCCGGATGACGAGGGCGCAGCGCGGGATCGTTGGCGCGTTCCGCCACACCCGCATCGGTCGGTACGCAATCATGCAGCACGATCGTCGAACCCGGCGCACAGACCTTTTCGGTATTGATGAAGTCTCTGAGGAGAAACTCGAAGTAATGCAGCCCATCGAGGAAGGCCAGATCGATCGGACCGCCGGCCAACTGGGTGGCCGAGTATTGAGCAAAGAAATCGTCGCTAGTCATCTGAAACATGAGACAGGCGGTCTTGCCGCGCGACCAGTGGCGGGCGGCCGACAGATCGGGATCGATACCGATGGCGATACCCGAGGCCAGGGCGAGTGAGTCGCCGTTCGACACGCCGATTTCAAGATAGCGTCGTGGTGTCAGGCTGGCATGCAGCCGCTCCAGAATGCTGCGGTAATCCGGGCCGTCGAGATCCGGGATGTTCTCGTCCTCGTGAGGCTCGGCGATCGGCTCGGCCACGATCGCGCCGGTGGGCACGACGGTCTCGACGGCTTCGATGGGCTCCCGTGGTGACGGGTCGGTATCGGTCTCGGTGGGTGCCTCGGCGAGTTGTACGATGATCGTGGGGTCCGTCTCGAGATCCCCGCTGGACACGAGGCCCAATTGCTGTGCGCGTGCTTCCGCCAGGGCCTGACGCATGGCCTCGATGGTCGCCAACGGGGCGATCGAGTGACCCGCTGCCCGGACGCTCTCGATATGCCGTTCGAGATCTTCCTTGGCACGATCGAAATACTCCGTCTTGTCGAGGGTGTCGAGTTCCGCGAGGCCGATGGATCGAAACCAATGGGCGAGCGCCTCGAGATCGAAGACGAATTGCTCGAAGTTCGGGAGTGGCGTGGGACTACTGGGGTGGCACACGCAGGAACCGAGGGGTACCGACACGACGGCATCGGCATAACGATAGGCCCTCGTCTTCAGCACATCGTGCCAGATGTGTTGATGGCTCGAGCGGCGCAGCAGTAGATAGGCTTGATCAAGCATGTCCGAGCCGAGCAGCTCCGTGCCATGACAGGCGGAGCCTTCCGAGAACACCAGGACCTCGGCTTTGCGATAGACATCCATCTGGACGATCAGTGGGTGCTGCTCGGGTTTGAAGATTTCGAAGCCCTCGGCCGCAAGCCAGCTCTCGAGACACGACTCGCCCAAGAAATTCCCGCTGTCGGGAATGCCGGAACGGGTCACATAGACACGTCGGGGGCGCGCGATGTCCTCGAATTTCTCATCCAGCAGTCGGGTGCTGTAATCGGCAAGGGTCTGGAGATAGGAAGGTGACGGGGCGATGCCAAGATGGGTGCCCTGCTCCGCGATATTGAGTCGTTCCACCACCGTGTCGCGATGGATGATCACTAGGTTGTGCCGACCGATGCCGAGTACTTCCAAGGCCTCACGGTAGCTTGCCGGCAGATCATCGAAGTCGGTCGTGGGTGTGCCGAGACCTGCGACCGCGAGCCATTGGTCGTGCTGGAAGATCTCGCGGGCGGGCAGGACTCGGTGGACCATCTCCGCCATCACGTGGCCGAAGTGGGGGTACACCGGACCGAGGTAGTTCCATGTTCCGGCGAGACGCTCGGCGTGCTCGAAATCAATGCTTGGATCAAAACGGTCCGCGGGTTGCCCGCTGTGACAGTGCCGTAGCCTTGCGTCTTCCGGGGCATCGAGCACCGGGCCACCGGCGAAGGCCGCGTCCGGTGCTCCGACGATGAGTCGCCACGCCTGCACCCTAGCATTGTCCACGGCGCGAAAGGCGATCGCATCGCTATCGATATCGTTGCCGGTCAACGTGTTGGCAGTCATAGCAGTTCGTTATACGCTCGGAGCTCGGGTCACGTGCTGGCCGGCCGGAAGATTTGTGGAATGTGCCGCAAAACGTACCAGTCCTGATGAGTCGGGCTTGGCATCAGTCGTAGGCCGCCTGTGGTGTGCGTCCCGCAACGAGATCCTCGAAGAGCGACATCCAACGGGGAAGCTGACGGGTGGTCAGATCGTATCGCTCGACGACCGTCTGCCGTGCGGCGGCCCGCAGTCTTGCGGCACCCTCCCGATCGGTCAGGGCTTTGTCGAGACATTCGGACAGCGCGTCGGGCGAGAAGAAATCGACGCACAGGCCATTGACGCCCTCCTCCAGAACCTCAAGCACCGGTGCGGTCGCCGACCCGATCACCAGGCAGCCTGCCGCCATCGCCTCGAGAAAGCTCCAGCTCAGCACGAAAGGATAGGTCAGATAGACGTGCGCCGAGGAGACCTGTAACAGGCGCAGATAGCGTCCGTACGCGATCTGCCCCATGAAATGCACGCGCGAGCGGTCGATGCGATCACCGACTTCGGCGAGCATCACCTCTCGAAAGGTCTGCCCCGGTGGGGGTGGTGTGCCGTAGCTCACCTCGTCGCCGCCGACGATGACCACCTGGGCCTTCGGGCGACGCTTCAGGAGATCGGGCAACGCCCGCATGAAGATATGAAAGCCGCGATAGGGCTCGAGGTTGCGCGCCACATAGGTGATCACCTCATCCGTCGCCGTGAGACGTCGGCCATCGGCAAGCTCGAAGCTCACCCCGCTTGCCGGTGCCACGCTGCGCGTATCGATCCCCTCGTGCAGTACCGAGAGTCGGTCCCGCAGATGTGCGGGGTGCAGCGCTTTCTGCCAGTGTGTTGCGGTGTGCCCCCAGTGGAGCGACTCCATCGACAGCAGTGTCGTCGTGTTGCGTGTCCGCAGGCGACCGGGACTATTGAAAATCGAGTCATACTCCGGGTCGAAGCCGACATCGGCGCCCTTTGCCTGATAGTAGAACTCGAAGTTACCGAGCGTCGGCACGTCGGGAAACGCATCCGCCACATAGAGCATCTCCCCCCACCCGCTGTGGCCGACGATCAAATCCGGCCGATAGCCGTCCGCGGCAAGCCTCTGGCAGGCCTCGGCGACCGCGTGGCCGGTCGTGATCGCGCGATCGATTTCACCGGTGAAGGGGTGACAGTCGCTCGGCAGGCGGGCGTCGACGGTGTACTGGATGCGGTCGATGCCATCGGTCGCCGGGGCGCAGGCTTGTGTGAGAGCGCGTACCGAGTGACCCGGGCTCGCCGCCAGATGCCGTGCGATGTGTAGATACTGCCCGGGAAAGTTCTGGTGTAGGAAGAGGACGTTCATTCAGGTGGTGGCCGGAGCTGCTCGGCGCCCGCGTGTCAGCGCTTGCTGCGTGTGACGTGGGCGGCAGCCACCGGTACCTTTTCCAGAGCCGCGTTCAACGCCGACCGTAGGGCGCTCTTCTTCGGGGAAGGCTTTGGCGTCACCGCGGTGGCGGACGTCGGCCGTCCTGCGGCGGGCTCCACAGGCTTTGCGACGGGCGACGGCGTGTCGACACGGCGTGTGGTCTGGCTACCACGCTCGATGAGACGGATCTGTACCCCCTCCAGCGGGTCGTTGGCGACAGTGGAGCGGCAGGGTGCGCCGTTTTTGAGCGTTCCCACGAGAGCGCCGGATTGAAAGTAACCCGAGTATTCACAGTCGTATCCGGCGGTCTTGGCGCTTGGCTTCAAGCGAACCGCGAAGCCGATCAGCGGTACGCCCATCCCTTGGGTGCCGCACAGATTGAAATCCGAAAGCCATGGCGTCTCGAAACCACTGGCGGTGAGTCCCTTGTACTCGAGATCCTTCTTGCCGAATCGCTCGAGGGGTTGGACCGCGAACGATTCGAGCCACATACCGGTGCCCAATCGCCCAGCCCAATGGCGGCGCACGAAGCTCTGATCGCCGTGGTTACGAATATGCGCCGTGATCTCAAGCGGCAGTCCGACAATCGCTTCGGGTTGGCTGAGATCGACGGTCGCCAAAGCCTCGCCCTTGCTCTGCAGTGTCTTTTCGATGCTGGGCGTACTGGTCGCTGTCGCCGCCTCGGTCGCTGATTCAAAGCGCGTGTCGAGTCGTTCGGCGTTGATGCTGAGCACGGCTCCATCGGAATCCCGGAGCGAGGTGACCAAGAGCGTCGTGTCGTCCGCCGCGAGGCGCAGCACCAGGAAGTCGCCCGGTTCAGCCAGCCAGTTCCCTTGCGTATCGTTTTTCGATACGCACTGAACCGAGTGTGCCGCCGTGCCGGGTGCTGGCCCGACATGGACCGCAGGAAGCTTGATCGGACCGCGTTCACCGGCCAGATGCGGCTTGCCGGTCTTGACGGAAAAGAGGTACACCCCGGCGGGTAGTGGTAGCAGCTGTACCGAGGCGCTCAAGCCATCAACAGGTTCTTTGGCGGACATGAGGTTTCCCGAAATGCAAAGCCTAAAAAATCGGCGCGTTCGACCGACGAAGCGCGCCCAGTCTAAGGAACTCGCGGTTCAGCCGATGTGAAGCGGTTCCTAAAGCGAACAGACTGCCGCGATCGGTGTCCCGCAGGCGTTCGGCGATGGCGCCGAGGTCGAAGGCGACCACCGGCAGCCCCGAGGCCAAAGCGGTATCCAGCGTGTAGCACCAGGTCTCCGGCCAGACGGATGCCATGAAACACACGTCCGCGCCCTCGCGTCGCAAGAGCTCGATGTCCTCGCCCTCCTGGTAGCGCCCCGTCACGAAGACCCGCCCGGTCTTCATCAAGGCCGCATCGTCCTGCGTGTAACCGATCACGAGGAACTCAAGATCCAATCGTCGTCGGGCGGCATCACGGGCACAGTCGAGCAAGATACGGTATCCCTTGTGATCGCCGATGCCGCCGAATAGCACCACGCGTACGCGACCGGCAGCGATCGGTAGCGACGGGCTCATCGGTACCGGTGTCGAGTGACCTTTCACAGTCATCGAGAGGGTCGGAAAATGGCGTTGGTAGCGCGCGAGGGTGTCGTGGCTAGGGGCGAGGATGCGTCGTGCCCTGCCAAGCCAACGAGCACTGCGTGCGCGCAGGTCGGGTACGCTGATGCTCTCGCCGATCGCCGAGCCTCGGGTACGCACACAGGATCGGCAGTCCTTGAGAGCAGGCTCGCCACAATACCGTCCGGTCGCATTGATGAGGGTGATCTGCGGGCAGAGCCAGGCGTAGTCATGGAGCTGGACGTCGTAGTGTGGGGCAAGTCTTGTCAGCGCTTCGATCAGTCGTGGATCAAGATGCAGGAAATGATTGATCTCGAGGTGATCGATCGGCAGCGTCTGCAGGAAGGCGAGCAGCAAGCGCTGCTCGCTCGGCAGGCGGTAGGCGAGATCACGGACCTCGAGTTCGTCAGTCCACAGGCGTACCTGCTGCCGGTTCCCTACCCCTGCCGGATGTAGAACGAGCGCCCTGAAGCCCGCCTCGCGCAGCGTTCGTACCCGTTCGCTGACGAAGCGCTCGACACCCCCTTCCAGCGCAAGTGTCACGAGCAGCACGACCGGCGGGCTGGCGTCCGAAAGACGCGCCTCATCCAAGCGGCGGCGCGCCGCGGCGAGCGGGTCTCGTGCCAAGAATTTTGCGATCCAGGCGTCATAGCCCGGGTGACGTAGATTGACGAGCCGTTGCGAGCGTGCCAGCAAGGCCTGACGGTGATGCCCGAATGAGCGGCCACCGACGTGCAATACGAAGACATCGGCGGCCAGCAGGTGCGTGTAACCAAGCGCTCGCGCACGCATGCAGAAATCCGTCTCCTCGCCGTAGCCGCGGCCGAACACATCGGCATCGAGCGGTCCGGTGGCCTGCCAGCAGTCCCGACGCACGTAGAGGCAAAACCCGACGCCGACCGGCAAGGGGATCCGAACGCGGCGATGCAGTGTTCGTGCGAGCGTATCGAGCCTTGAGGCATCGGTCGCTGTGACGATGGGCTGACTGCCGCCGGGGTAACTTGTGATGGTGCCGTCGTTGGTCCAGGGGGTCACCGTGCCGACGGTCGAATCGGCGTAGGCGGCCGCACGTAGGCGCGTGAGCCAGCCCTCCGGCACGACGGTGTCGGCATTGAGGAGCACCAGATCGTGCTCGGGATGCAAGCGCGCCGCGGCATTGACTGAGGCGACGAAGCCGCGGTTCTGAGTGTGGCGGATAAGCTCGATGCGTCCGCGCGCTGCCAGCTCGTCCAGATGACTGGCGATGGCAGGTTCGGGCGTGGCGTCGTCGACCACCACGACCCTCATCGAGGAATCGAGGTGTGCCAGTACGGAGTCCAAGCAGGCGATGGTCTCGTGCAGTCCGGCATACACCGGGATGATGATATCGGTCACTCGTCGCCGTACCCGTTTTGGTGGGGTGCGTGATCCGACCTTCAACGGTCGCCCTTTCGGCAAGCCCGCGCGCGCAGCCTCCGGCCAGAGGAACGGGCTACCCGGTAGGCGTTGCCAGCGACCGAAGGGGTCGCGGATCTCCATCGTCCAGCGCGCGCCCGACAGTCCCGTGCGTGGACGCACGAGCGTGAAGTGGGATGAGCCCGCGAGTTTCTTGCGAGGTTTCGGGCGGATGCTTGCGCCCGTCTCATCGAGGATGCGTAGCGGCGCGTGGTAGTCGGGGCAGCTAGGAAACCGTACCCACAGATCCATCGAGGTGGTTGCCGGCTCGAGGTGCGATTCGACGGTCAGCACGGGCGGTAGCAGGAGTCCCGAGCCCACCAGTGTGTTGTCCTGGCTCTCGGCCGCAAGGAGGCCGTGGTCATCGGGTCGCAGCGCGACCTCAAAGGCCGCGCCACGACGGTTGTCCCGCCATCGTAGACGGGTGGGAGCGACGGGCGTGCCGCCGATCGAGATCGACACGCCCGCCGATCGGTCGCCCAGCCACCCAAGCACTCGAGCGCCTCGTCCGAGTCCGATGAACCCGGGCCAGGTGTCGGGGCCGGCGGCCTGACGGGCCAGGGTGGCGAGAGGGTGTGTCGCACCGAGCACATAGCGCTTGAGTGTCTCATCCAGCGTCGCGCGTGCGAGTGCCGGCTGATGCAGCTTGAGTAGAGTCTCGATCAGGGTGGCCGAGAGCGGCGCTGAGGGTTGTCGCCGATCGGCTCTAGCAAGCATCGTGAGGGCCATCGTCAGATAGGTGCCCTCCTCGATCAGCAGGCCCGCATACACGGGGGCGATCAGCGCCAGTGCCGCCGGGTGCGTCCGCAGGGCGCGATCTGCCAGCCGTAGCGCCAGCGAGCGCTCACCCGTGGCCTTGGCCGCCTCGATACGGGTCAGTTCACGCGTGAGCGCGTCCGGGGGACGCGGACGGAAGGGGTCATCGGTCAGGCTCATCCAACACCATGTGCAAAATGTATCAGTACCCCGATCACCAGAGCCGCGTCGTGGATGCCGCCCCCGCAGGGCTGCCTTGGGGACGCGCCTGAGGACCGTTCCTGGGTCGCCCCACGGTCCATGACCTCCCACAATATGTTCAAAAGCAACTCGAGCGCAGTCTACGGGGCGAAAGCGAGCCAAAACTTGCTCTTGGTCGCAGTTTTAAGGCGGTGTGACTGGATTATGTCGCCTCGCATGTTAGCGTTGGCCGACTGGTTCCAAGGCGCAGCCCGTTCAAAGACGGGATGCGCTGCCGCGTTCGGAACCGGTCGAGACGTTGAATGAACGATCGAGATGCGCCATTGCCATGACTGTTGCTAGCACAAAACAGAACACGTTGACTCCGGAGCCGGATCTGGCGATCGGCGGGAAGACCTCGCGCGTATCGAAGCCGACGTACGCTGAGATCGAAGCCTTCTGTCAGCAGGCCGCACAACTACGCGCGCGCGGAGACTATCTCGCCGCCGAAGCGGTTCTGACGCCCCTGCTGGAGGCAAACGCGTGCGTCGAACCCGTGCTTTGCGAGCATGCGCAGATTGCTCACGACGAGCGCAAATTCGAGATTGCGCTGGAGCGCTGGCAACAGCTGCTCGAGGTTGAGCCCACTCATCTGGTCGCACGACGACGAGCCATCGATGCGCTACTCGCCTTGCACCGCTACGATGAGGCAGATGTCGAGGCCGGTCAGTTACTCGCCGATCATCCGGGTCATCTTGAAGCGGTGTGGGCCTGGGCGTGGACCAAGCATCAGCGTGGTGACTGGAGTGAGGCCGCCACCCGCTGGCAGTCGTTCGTCGCGCGCTACCCCGCCAATCGATCGGCGTGGTGTTGCCTCATCACCGCACTCAGTCGAGGGGATCAGCGCGAACTCGCCCGCAAGACCGGGCGTAGGGCCACCGAGCAGTTCCCGGACGATGCCGACATTGCATTGGCTTGCGCGTGGATATCCGACGAGGCGGGCCAGAAGGACTTCAGCGCCATCGAGCAGGCGCTCGTGGATGCGATGGCACGCGATCCCGCGCAGCTTGATTATCAGTTGGAACACGCCAAGATTGCACAGATCCGTGGCGATCGACCGGAGGCGGAGCGCCGCTGGGTGGCGCTTCGCGAGCGCTATCGTGCCGAGCCGGTGACGCTCGCCACCATCGGATATCACCAAATGCTTGCCGGCTTGCACGAACTCGACGAGCAAAGGGTCGTCGAGGTGGCGCCCACGCTCGAGGTCGCCGGTGAGTCGTCGACGCGTCTTCGCGACCTGTTCATGTCGATGGAAAGTCTTGGCGACAACTGTGAGTTCGGCGAGGTACAGCGGAAATTCGGGGCTGAGCCGCTCGGTCTTCTGCGATTTTCGGGAATTTCTCCGGAAAATCTGGTCACGGCGCTCGCGGCACGTTTCGAGGGCGTCGGCTCCCCAGAGGAAATCCGGGTGACGGTTGCCGCGAACGGCGAGTACCGGGTGCGGGACGCCTATGACATCCAGATGCATTCTTTCGTGTTTGCGAAGGATGTGTCGCTGGAGCGCTTTCTCACGCAGGTCTACAAGCGCAACACCTTTTTGAGGAACAAGCTCATCAAGGATCTCGAAGCTGCCGATAAACTTTTCGTCTACAAGCGCTCGATGACCCAGCGTCAGGCGATCGTCCTCTACAACGCGATGTGTCGTTATGGCGATGTCAATCTGATGTGCGTGCTGCCGGCCGATGCGGAGCATCCGCCCGGCACCGTGATCCGCCGTACCGCAGGGCTGTTGTTCGGCTACACGAGAAGCTACGAGGTGGCCGAAGGATTTGTTCATAACCGCTACGATGAATGGCTCGAGCTTGCTGAACGTGCCCAAGTTCTTCGTCAGCGATCCGAACCGAGGCCGACCTCATGACCGAACACGAGATCGCGGCGGTGGTGCATGGTGTTCTTCGTGAGGTCTTCGAACGTGAGGACCTCGCGCTCTCACCCTCGACCACGGCCAAGGAGGTGCCTGGGTGGGATAGCTTCAAGCAGATTGAGATCGTGTTGGCCCTAGAGGCACGTTTTGGTATCAGTTTCACAACCCAAGATCTCGACGCCCTGCGGACGGTCGGCGATCTGGTGGCCGTCGTTTGCCGCAAGTCTTTCGGCTGATTCGGGGATGCCCATGATCGACGCGCTCGCTGGCCGTCACTGTCGTTCGGTCCGCTCTGCCTTGAGTTCTGTCACTACGCCATCGCCATGAGCACCGACTCGATGGTGTCCGGAATCGGGCGGCAGTCGCTGGCACAGTTCGAGTGCATCCACCGTCGCTTTGAGGCCCTGGCGTACGCGCAACCTGAGGCGGTGGCGCTCGTTTACGAAGGGGACACGCTCACCTATGGGGCGTTGGAGGCGCGTGCCAATCAGTGGGCGCATCGATTGCGCGCCATCGGAGTGGGACCCGAGGTGCTGGTGGCGATCAGTTTGGAGCGTTCGCTCGAACTCATCATTGCGCTCCTTGCGGTACTCAAGGCTGGTGGCGCCTACGTTCCGCTCGATCCGGATTATCCCGAGAAGCGACTCGAGTTCACGCTGCGTGACGCGGCAGCGCCGGTATTGATCACGAGTGAACGGCTGCGTGGTCGCTTCGCGACCTACCTCGGCCAGATCGTCTGTCCAGATGCGGAGTCCGAGGCGTTGAGCGAGTTGCCGACAACGGTACCCGACGTCGCAGGCGCATCCGGTGATGCCTGCTATGTGATCTACACCTCGGGGTCGACCGGGCAGAACAAGGGCGTCGTGGTCACCCATCGAAACGTCTGTCGGCTGATGTCAGCCACCGACGCCTGGTTCTCCTTTGGTGCGCACGACGTGTGGACGTTATTCCATTCTTTTGCCTTCGACTTCTCCGTCTGGGAGATATGGGGTGCGCTCGCCTTCGGCGGGCGTCTCGTGATCGTGCCTTATGCAAGCAGTCGCTCGCCGCTCGAATTCCACGCATTGCTGCGCCGTGAACAGGTGACCGTGCTCAATCAGACGCCGTCAGCCTTCCGTCAGTTGATGTGGGCCGATGCCCAGTGTCCGGACTCAACAACGTCCTTGGCCCTGCGGGTGGTGATCTTTGGCGGGGAAGCGCTCGATTTCAGGGTTCTGAAGGCCTGGGTTGAAAAGCATGGCATCGAGCATCCACGCCTTGTCAATATGTACGGCATCACGGAGACCACCGTTCATGTCACCTACTACCCCCTGGTGGCCGGTGATGTCGATTCGGCGGCCAGTCGGGTCGGCATGCCTATTCCGGATCTTCGCATCCACGTGCTGGATGAGACGCTGCGGCCCGTGCCGGTCGGCGGCAGCGGTGAAATCTACGTCGCCGGCGCGGGTCTTGCACGTGGATACCTCAATCGGCCGGAGTTGACGGCGGAGCGGTTCATCCCCGACCCCTTCTCGCCCGGCACGGACGAACGGCTCTATCGGACGGGCGATCTTGCGACGCTTTGCGAGGATGGTGGGCTCGCCTTCCTCGGGCGTATCGATCATCAGGTCAAGGTGCGCGGGTTTCGGATCGAGTTGGGTGAAATCGAGGCCTGTCTTGAAACCTCTCCTGCGGTTGCGAGTGCCGTGGTCACGGTGCGCAGCGATACCTCCGGAGAGGCGCGCCTGATCGCCTATGTGGTACCGACGGCAGGAACGACCGTTGATGTGAAGGCATTGCGGACGTCGTTGGGGGAGTCGCTACCGGAGCACATGATTCCTGCCGTCATCGTCCCGATTGCGGCCTTGCCGCTCACCAGCAATGGCAAACTCGATCGTGCGCAACTGCCGGATCCTGCGACCTTGCGAACGCTTACCGCACGGCGCGCCCCGCGTGATGATCGTGAGCGTCTTCTGGTCGAACTCTGGAGCACCCTGCTGGATCTGGATGCTGTTGGCATCGACGAGGACTTCTTCGACTTGGGTGGGCATTCCTTGCTGGTGGTGCGTTTTCTGGAAGCGCTGCAAAACCGCGGCGCCTCGGGAGTCACCGCGTTGGATCTTTTCGACAACCCCACCATCGAAGCGCTGGCTGCGAAAGTCAGGCTACCGAATCAACCGCAGCCAGAAGGATCCAGTGCTTCGCGGACCAAGTGCGTGCGGCTGCTGAAAGCAGGTCAAGAGCCACGACCGGTGTACTTCATGCATGCAGGGCCGCATGAATTCCGTATTGCGAGGTCGCTCGCGAGTGCTCGACCGATCTATGGGGTCGAGGTCCCATGGCCCAATGCGTGGCGGGAGGCGGCGTTGTCGAACCATTGGTCGGCATCACCCACCTTCGATCAGTTGGCCGACAGCTACGCCGAGGCGATGTTGACGCAGACACTGACGGGGCCGGTGACACTCGCGGGCTACTGCCTCGGTGGGCAGTTGGCTTTTGAGGTGGCACATCGGTTGCGGCGGGCTGGCGTCGCAACGGATTGCGTGCTGCTGTTTGACAGCGAGGCCACCCTACCCTCTGCGTGGCGTATCGCAGCACTGGAAATGGGCCACTGCTGGCGTGGCAGCGCGATGTCCCCAGCGCCCGGTCGTCGGGTCGAGTCCACGCGCGGACTGACGGATCGATGGCGCTATGCTCGCGAGATTGTGGCCTGGCTCTGGCGCCAGCAACTGGTCGCTTTCAGACGACGGTACCTGAAACCCAAGGGCCCACTCGATTTCCCCTCTGCACGTCTCGACGAAGCTGGCAAGCCTGTGCCGTTCGAGCTTTGTGTGCGAACGTATGCCCGCATGCTCGCGACTCATGTGCCGAAGCCGTTGGAAGCACGTGGCGTGTTGTTCAAGGCCGAGGGCGGCGAACCGGGTGCGGACGAACTGCCAGCCAGCCGTGATTATGATGCGAGCTTTGGTTGGCAGGGCCTATTCACGCGCGAGTTCAAGTGCATCGCGGTGGCCGGCGATCATCATTCGATGTTGTTTGAGCATGGACCCGCGCTTGCCGATGCGGTCGACAAGGTACTCGATCCCGGCTGAGGGTGTGGGGTCACCGGGTCCGCGGACCCGCTGTCTGTAGACGCCGGCTACTTCCTTACAAGCCCCCCCTCCTGCCCATTGGCTCGGGGGGAACGATCGCCAGCCTATGAGCGATGACGGCGGCCATGGGAAACGCATGGCCGCCGTGCGATGGCGCCGTTTAGACGCCGAAGTCGGTGTTCTTGAGGTGCGAGATGCCCGTGATCTCAATGGAGGTCCGACCATCATCGAGCGACAGGTGGGCCCCTGCACCCTTCGGATGGTTGTTCGTCGCTGCCTGCAGTTCACCCAAGGTGTACCCGTGCGCGACCTTCGTCGATGCGGCGGTAAAGCTATCGAGCGGATTGACACCGCCGATCACGGAGGACTGCCCGCGCAGATGCTGGAGACCGTGGACGTTGGCGCCCACACCGTCCTTCGCGAGTGCGGCGGGACTGAGGCCGCCCTTGACCGAGGCGGCCTGGAGCGATGTGCCCTTGACGAACGAGAGGTTGCCGGCGCCACCCAACATGGAGGCACTGCGGGTGGCTGCGAAGCGCAGTCGATCGCTGTTCGGGCTCACGGAAGCATCGCCGCGCGCGAGGCTCAGACCGTGCTGGTGGGCATTGGGGCTCAGCAGTACCGAGCCTACGCCACCAGTCACCGTGCTGGTGTTTAGCGCGCTCGTCGGTGCGTGTGTCGGTGCCATGTTGTGTCTTTAAAAGTTACGTCTATCGAGTCGTTTCAACGCTGACCTGAGGCTTGTCGAGCACAGGCGTTTTCCATGGGGTTAAGGTACGTGGGGGGTGCTTGTCGGGCAGCCCCCAGTTGGGGTGGTCAAGGTGGCGCAACTCACGGAAAAACATTGGTTTTACGTGACGCAGTTCGCACATTCCGCGAGTCCGTCAAAAACCGCGTTTTCGCGTCGCTCGCGGCGTGTCGTCGGTGCTTATGTTGAGTGCCAGGCCACTTATGTTCAGCCGAGACAGACATATGTTCAGCGATGACAGCCTTATGTCCGCGATGGGCCTTGGTTCATCGAGCACAATCGAAAAGCTGGATTCCCGCAGATCCCATCGCAAGCGACCGAGTCACTTCGATGTGTGAGTTGGCGCTTTTGCACTTCGACACCTGGTGGTGGTGGGTGGCTCGCGCGTGCCGCGGAGCCTTGATGTATCGACCGCAAGGCGAGTCCGCAGGCCGAGCTCAGAAGGCCTCAGTGCCCCGCAGCAACCGGATTATGTTCAGTCTGCGGAGTGCCTCACGCTTCAGATCTAGTGCCGCCGATAGAATCAGTAAAGGTTGCACTTTCAATGAGATAGATGGCTGTCGCCGGCAAGCCTCGACGATCGGGGTCAAGAGTGGACTTCGGCCGGCGAAGGCAAGCGTCCAGCGTGGGTGATTCGATATGAAACAAAATCGTCTTAAGGCTGCGGTGTCGAGCAGTAGTGTGTCGATTCAGAATGATGACGATCGCAGCACCGATGTGCTCCTCTTTGGCGAGCAGCAGCTCGGTTATGTCGATAGCTACGGCTACAACGTCTCGCTGGGTGGTTGGTTTCTGATCGGTTGGACGGCGCGGCCGTTCAAGATGGATCCGCCGGCGACGATCGAGGTGCATATCGAGGATCAGCGCCGGCGCGTCGTCGCCGAGAGCTCGTTGATTTTCTTCGAGCGTACCGATCTGGAACACACGCGGGTTGGTGTGCTGCTCTTCGTGCCGGGATCAAGTCGTTTGTTTGGCGTGTTGCGCCAGTTCAGCTTCACGCTGGATGAAGTCACCTATGCCGCGAAAACCGGCCTGGTCACACCGCGCCGAGAGAGTGGCGACATTCTCGAGATGGCACGGACGATCTTGCTGGGTCAGGCGCTAGGCACCGAGAACCGCGATCAGTTGCTTGCCCTTTGTATGCGTCCCTGTTTTGTTGGGCATGAAACGCTCAATACCCTGTCGGAAGCGATACTCCTTGAGGTCGATCAGGCCATTCCCTGTCCGCCGCATGGCCTGTTGCTGAAGGGCTGGTTGCTGGCGCCCATGGGTTCGATCCGCCGGTTGACGTTACGTTCGGGTGGGCGCTCGGGTACGATCGATATCGCCAAGGCGCTGAGAATCGCGCGTCCCGACGTGATCAGCGCGGTCGGTGCCGAACGGGGCTATTCGGAGACGCATTCCGGTTTTGCAGCCTACGTGCCTGACGCGTGGTCACCCGGCGATGTAACGTACCTCGAAATCGAACTCGAGTCCGGTGAGATTGCCTTCAAGCCAATCCGGATCTCGCACAATTCCGGGCTCAGTGCGATCCGGGAAGTCTTGGATGGTCTCAAGATTCCGGATGGCGCGCTCGATGGGGCTTTCGACCACACGTTGGGTCCGGCTGTGGCCACCTTGAATGCCGCGCGACTCGCCGCACCGGCAAGCTTTGAAACGCTACGGTTTGGCGATTCGGTTGAGACACCGATCGTGTCCGTGGTGGTGCCGCTATATGGTCGCATTGATTTCTTCGAATACCAGATGGCCCTCTTTTCACGGGATCCGGAGTATGCGCGCAGCGATCTGATTTACGTCCTCGATGATCCTACGAAACGCGAGGCCTTGCTGCCGCTCGCGAATTCGGTCTATGAGCGCTTTCGAATTCCCTTTCGGTTGCTGCTGATGCGCGAGAACCGAGGTTTTGCACCGGCCAACAACGTGGGTCTGTCGGTAGCCCGGGCACCCTACGTGTGTTTCATGAACTCGGACGTTTTTCCGCTCAGTGGGGGTCTGCTCGCGGGGCTGTCGGCGCGACTTTCGCAGGATGCTGGGATCGGCGTGATCGGACCACGGTTGTTGTTCGAGGATGGTTCTATCCAGCACGAAGGGTGCTACTTCCGTCCTTTGAAGGAATTTGGCCACTGGCACTTCATCGACCATCACCACAAGGGGCGTCGACCAAGTCCTGCCTCGGGCCTCAAGGCCTTCGAGGTCATCACGGGCGCTTGCATGCTGATGCGGCGCGAGTTGGCTGTCGAGCTTGGTGGCTTCGACGAGCGTTACATCGTCGGTGATTTTGAGGATTCCGATCTCTGTCTGAAGCTGCGTGCGAAGCGCTTGCGCGCCGTGGTTGACACGGAGCTTTCCGCCTACCACCTGGAACGGAAATCGCAAGTGGCGCCGAGCCAAAGCTGGCGCATGAATCTCACGCTCTACAACGCCTGGGTACACGAACGGCGTTGGTTCATGAGCCCCACCAAAACGACCCCGGTCTGAGGATCCCATCGTGACGAACCGCTCCAAGACCGCGGCTCCAGACTCCAGACTCCGCACGGCGCCGAGGCGCGTGCTGGTCGTGTCGCACAGCCACCCGGATCTTTCCAAAGGGGGCGCCGAAGTCGCGGCGCACCAGCTTTTCAGGACGCTGAAGGGCAGCCCCGACCACGAGGCGTGGTATCTCGGCTGTGTCCGCGATGCCGGTAACGCGAAGTTGGGCGCGAGCCTGAGTCAGCCGTATTCAGACCATGAGTATCTCTATGCCTGTCAGGGCTTCGACTGGTTCAAGTTCGCTAATCTTGATGCTGAGTTTCCGAATGAATTCAGAGCTTTGCTGAACGATCTTAAACCGGATGTGGTGCATTTTCATCACTACCTCAATGTCGGCGTCGAGGCGTTTTTGCATGTCCGCGAGACGCTGCCGGAGGCGCAGATCGTGCTGACGCTGCATGAATACCTAGGCATTTGCCATCACTACGGTCAGATGGTGACTCGACCGGCCAGAAGTCTGTGCTCGGAGGCCAGTCCCTTGCGCTGCAGTCGTTGCTTCAACGAGTTCTCGCCTTCTGATTTCTTCATGCGGGACATGTATATAAAGCGTTTTTTTGATGTGGTGGATCAATTTATTGCGCCGAGCGAATTCTTGGCTGAGCGGTATGTGACCTGGGGGCTGCCGCGCGAGAAGATGACCGTGCTGGAAAACGTGCTGCCGGTACCGACTTCAACGGCGCCTGTCGCACGTACGGCCTCGAAGGGCCCGTTACGGGTCGGGTTCTTCGGCCAGATCTCCGTGCTCAAGGGGATCAACGTGCTGTTCGAGGCCGCCGAGATCCTAGAAGAACAGGAACAGTATGGCGTGGTCTTCGAGATTTACGGCGACCACAGTGGCCAACCGCCGGAATTCCAGCAGGATTTTCTGACGCGTTTAGCGAAGGTGGGTCGTAACGTCAAATTCATGGGGCCCTACGAGCAGTCTCGCGTGGACGCCTTGATGCGCAGCGTTGATCTGGTGCTGGTGCCGAGCGTCTGGTGGGAAAATTCTCCCGTCGTGATCCAGGAAGCCATTCGTAACCGACGCCCGGTGATTTGCTCGGATATCGGTGGCATGGCCGAGAAAGTTCGCGATGGTCTGGACGGGATGCACTTTCCGGTCGGTAACTCGGTGGCATTGGCCCATCTGCTGTCGCAGCTGGTGGAGGATCGCACGGTTTTGGGTGCACTCGGCGACTCGATCCGGCCTGCCGTTGATACAGCAATGCTCACGAATGAGTTCAAGCGGCTCTATCAAGCCCCGGGCAGCGAGTTGTCATCACGCAGAACCGCCAAGGCGCAGTCATGACGGCATCATCGGTAGCGCCTAACGCGGCAACGGTGGCGCCGACTCAGGCGGCCGGCGACGGCGAACGCATCAATGCTTCGGATGCGGCCTTGACGCATCGTTATCGATTGATTGCACCCTTGTGCCAGGGTCGTGTCGTTCGGGATCTCGGCGCCAGCGCCGATACCGAGCGATCGGTACGCGAGGTGGCAGCACGGTTCTTGGGCAGCGACGAGGCGCCCGAGGTGCGGGCGCAGGTGCTGCTGTCGCTCGTACCGCGCCTTGAGAGCGAAGTGATCGCGGACGCGGCGCTGTTCAAGCAGTTACTTGCGAACGGCGGCGTGCTGGCGGTGGCCTGTCGGAGCGACCGCGGGCTGTTTGGTACGAGTGCGCCGCCCTTGGCGGAGGTGTTCTCCCATCACTGTTGCTTCATCGAGCGTGGCCTTGAGGGCACGGTGTTCGTCGATAGCCGCTATGCGAAAGCACGTGTCGTCCCCTTGCAGGACGGGATGCGTGCGGATGAGGCGGCGGTCTTCATCCATCTGTATTCCAACTCGCCGCTGCCGGCGATCGCCACCGGCGCCTTCGAATTCACGACCGGTGACAGCGGTGTCGTCGTCGACCGTGTGGGCCGCCCACCGCCGCCGGTCGAGACACCAAGCGTGCGCGGCGGTGACCGCCGCCATGCGGCGATTCCCTTCATAGAGCGGCTCTTGTCGGTCGAGAAGGATCTCGTGCATCTGCACATGACGAATACCCGTCTGGGGGTCGAGATCAAGAACCTCAAGGCGGGTGGTGCCGGTAGCTCTGGGGGGTGGTTCGATGTGCCGCGGACCAAGCATGAGTGGTTTCTCGCCGAGCGCTCGGACCTCGAGGCTTACTCGAGCGATCCCTATCACGCGCGGGTCGATGACCCAGTGATCGAGGAAAGCCGCGCGGGTGAGGCATTTCTCACGAAGCACAAGCTTCTCGAACAGCGGCCGGATCTCAAGGCAGCGCTAGCCGTGCTTAGGCCGCGATCTGCGGGACTATCGATCACCGACACGCCGGATGTCTCGATCGTCATCCCGATTTACGGACAACTCGCCTACACGCTCAATTGTCTCGACAGTTTGTTCGCGCACCAATCGAGATTTACGGCAGAAATCATCATCATCGACGACTGCTCGCCCGACAACTCCGGCGAGATTCTGCCGGGCGTTGACGGAATCCGGTACCACCGGCAGGCGAAGAACGGTGGCTTCATCCAAAGCTGCAACACGGGTGGACGCATGGCCCGTGGTCGCTATGTGGTGATGCTTAATAACGACACGCGGGTCGTGAAGGGCTGGCTCGATGGCTTGATCGACAGTTTTGACCTCTTTCCGAATGCGGGCCTCGTGGGCTCCAAGATGCTCTATCCGGATGGCACGCTGCAGGAAGCGGGTGGCATTATCTGGCGGGATGCCGCGGCCTGGAATTATGGCCGAAACGATGATCCGAACCGCCCGCAGTACAGCTACGCGCGGCAGGTCGATTACATCTCCGGGTGTTCGATTGCATTGCCGCGGACGCTCTGGGAGACGCTCGAAGGATTCGATCCGCACTTCGCGCCGGCCTACTGCGAGGACGTCGATCTGTGCTTCCGGGTGGTGGCTGCCGGTCGTGAGGTCTGGTTCCAGCCACAGTCACGGGTCATTCACTACGAGGGCAAGACCTCGGGGACCGACACCAAATCCGGCGTCAAGGCCTATCAGGTTCTCAATACCAAGAAACTCTTCCTACGCTGGCGGGAAAAGCTCCTGAGCCATCGTCGTGATGGTGAGGCGTCGTTTCTCGAGCGTGAACGCGGTGTCCGAAAGCGCATTCTGGTGGTCGACGCCACGGCGCCGACGCCAAATCAGGATGCGGGTTCGGTACAGACGGTGCTGGGCTTGCGGGTCTGCCAGGCGCTCGGTTACAAGACGCACTTCGTACCGGCGGACAACTGGCTGTTTCAGCCGGACTACATCACGCCCTTGCAGCGCGAGGGTATCGATTGCGCCTATGCTCCTTATGAACTCGGCTTTGAAAACTACATCAGTCGTTATGGCTGGTCCTTTGATATCGTCTTGGTCTACCGGGTCGGTACCCTGGATCCTATCATCGACCAGATTCGTCAGCACGCACCGCAAGCGGCCGTACTCTTTCATCTTGCAGATCTGCACTACATTCGCATGCAGCGACAGGCGACGGTTGAGAACGATGCTGACGCGATGAAGGATGCCGCGGCCATGAAGGTGCGCGAACTGGCACTCGTCAACAAGGTCGATTGCACGATCACCCATTCCGAGGTGGAGCGCGACATCCTGGCCGAGGAAGTGCCCGGGGCTCCGGTCGCGCTCTGGCCGTTGATGATCGAACACGCCGGCACCGCGGTGCCGTTTTCGGCACGCCGCGATGTGGTCTTCCTCGGTGGATATCGGCATCAGCCGAACGTTGATGCGGTGTTGTACTTCGTCAAGGAGATCTTCCCGCGGCTGCTCAAAAAGCATCCCGAGCTCAGATTCATCATAGCGGGAGCGCACCCGCCACAAGAAATCAAGGACCTCGCCTCGGATCGAATCGTCGTGACCGGCATGGTCGACGATCTTAGAGAGGTGTTCGATGCAGCACGGGTGTTCGTCTCTCCGCTGCGCTTTGGCGCCGGGGCCAAGGGAAAGGTGATGTCGGCACTCGCTTATGGGCTACCGATCGTGTCGACGTCCATCGGTGTCGAGGGTGCTGGGCTTGCGACGGGTGAGCATGTGCTGGTTGCCGATGAGCCCGACGCCTTCGCTGCCGAAGTCTCGAAATTATATGAGAGCGAAGCGCTCTGGAATCAACTTTCAGCGGCCGGTCAGACCCTGATGAAGGAGTCGTTCTCGACCCGCATGGGTGAGCAAGTATTGCGTGAGACCATCGAGCGGGCGCTCCATCACAAGTTGCTGGAAGCGCCGAATATCGTCGTCGCGGAAGAGGCAAAGACCAAGGCTAGTCAATCATGAGTCGTGCACGCAAGAAGGTAACGAAGACGCAGGCCGCGGCGAATATTGAAGTTGCCGCGCCAGATACTGTCAGTTCGGTCGCGATCGCCACGGCCGGGTTACCGTCGGTAAGAGGAGGCATCGATCAGGTGTCCACCACCGGGCGAGTGCGCGGCTGGTGCTATGCCCCCTCGACGCCCGATGGGCTTCGGGCCGTCATGGTGCTGGTCGACGGGAAGGTTGCCGCGCACGCCGCTTGTGAACAGTTTCGCGATGACCTTGGAGCGTTCGAGGCCGGGTCTGGGGAACACGGTTTTGAAATTGATCTCTCCCCGGAATGGTGCGTCGCGGGCGAGACCGCGACGATCACCTTGAAGGATCTACGGACCGACGAGCTGCTGGGTGAGCCGGTACGCATCCAGTTCGAGCGCCCGACGCCCTCTCAGATCAGCGCTGCATCGAATCTGTCTACGGCCGGTCAGCCATCGTCCGGCACGCCCGTGTTGCCGGTAGCGTTCATCGATCAGGTGAGCGCCGATGGCCAGATGCTCGGTTGGGGCTGGCATCCGTCGCACCCCGAACGACGCCTGTGCCTTGAGGTGTTGGTGGATGGGGAGGTGGTGGGCAGTACGCTCGCCTCCGAGCCGCGACCCGACCTGCGAGACGCCGGTATTGGTGATGGGGCTTATGGGTTTCACTTCGTGCTGCCCTGGTCGAGTTTCG
>Ga0164297_10001996_pt1 | contig 20704 bp, 16 predicted proteins | sample GEODES058metaG_FD_113539 | JGI IMG/M metagenome (GOLD analysis project Ga0164297, IMG submission 113539) | Dystrophic lake water microbial communities from Trout Bog Lake, Wisconsin, USA - GEODES058 metaG | ecosystem: Environmental > Aquatic > Freshwater > Lake | place: USA: Trout Bog Lake... | reverse complement strand
TAAGATGCGGATCTTGTCTTCCGTCGTGTATCGTTTCCCTTTCATTCGTCTGGTCCTTTCTTAAGTCCCAGACTAACACATCAGCTGGCCCGAAAAAGTGAAGTCACGTCAGAATTTTAACACCAACACGGCGTTGTTGAATGCGACAAACACTTCGTTGTCACTGACCAACCTGCGGGCGAGTCAGGCTGGCGTTTACAGCGTGGTCATCACCAACAGTGCGGGCAGCGTGACTAGCTCCATTGCGAATCTGGTCATCACCAATCCCAATCCTCCGACGATGACTGCGCCCGTCAAAAACGGCAGCTTGTTCCAGTTTACCTTTGTGCCGGTGGTGGGTTTGACAAATTCAGTGCTGACGAATAGTGTCATCACTGGCGGCAGTTGGGGAGTGCTGACCAATGTTCCACCACCTTCGACTGCCAGTCCCATCACGGTCACCGATCCGTTTAGTAAAACGAATCGTTTCTACCGCGTGCAGATTGTGCCGTAAAAGTTTGTATGATGTATCGCCTCCATAAACCGGCTGTTGTTTTAGCTGCTTTGTTGCAGGTGTTACCCCTTGCCCGGACGCTGATGACCAATCCGGCTACGGCGTCAACCTTCGCCATAATTTTACGTTGGGGCATCGGTGCTGGCGCAGTAATCGGCTCGGTGGATGCGGTTTCTGGTGCGACTTCGGTCTTCACCACGCCTAGCACCTTTAGCGGCGCGGTGGGGACGGCTTTTTCCAATAACGTGTCGGTCTCCATCGGCGGCGGTAACTCGGCAGCGACGAGTGACTACTTCTATTTGACCGCAGGCACGGTAAAGTCCGCACTGCTTTCCAACGGCCAAACCACGACCGTTGATTTGCCGCCAGGACTGACCTTCAAGGCTTCATGGGTGAACGGCGCCTCCACCATCGGCGGCTTCATTTCGGGCACGCCTACCACGCCGGGCAGTTATCCTTTCAGCGTGACCTGTGTCAGCCCTGGCAATGCACAACTCTCCCAAACCATAACGATTACCATCAGCGGTTCGGTTGCGCCCACGGCTCCAAGCATCACCACTCAACCGGTGGCACTGAATGTTGCTGCGGGAAAAAATGCTTCGTTCACCGTGACTGCTGGCGGAACCGCGCCGCTCACTTATTTCTGGTCAAAAAATAATGTGCGGCTCGCGGACGGCGGCAATGTCGCCGGTTCCAGCACCGCCACGCTCACGCTTACCGGTGTTTCCGCAACGGACGCGGGCAGTTATTCCGTGCTCGTCAGCAACGCGGTCGGCACGGCCACCAGCACGGCCGCCGCGCTGACAGTTGTCTTGCCACCCGCCATCGCAGCCCAGCCAGCACCGCAAACGCAAGCCGTCGGAGCCAGCGCAACTTTTTCCGTAACCGCCACCGGCTCGACGCCTTTGAATTATTTTTGGCTCAAAAACGGCGCGGCCATAGCCAACGGAACAAAATATTCCGGCGTCAACACGAGCAACTTAACTGTCGCTACACTGGCGACGACAGATGCGGGAAATTATTCCGTGACCATCACTAACCTCGCTGGCAGCGTTACCAGTTCCGTCGCCGCGCTCACGATCGTTTCTTCGCCGACCATCACCACACCGCCCGCGAATGTTTCGGTGATTGCCGGTAGCAACGCCAGTTTCACCGTCACCGCCGCCGGTTCTGCGCCGCTGGTTTATCAGTGGTTGAAAGGCGGGACACCGCTCGCAGACGGCGGAAATGTTTCCGGCTCCACCACCGCCACGCTGAATCTTTCCGCCGTCAGCGCGGGCGATGCGGCAAGCTATTCCGTAACGGTTTCCAATAGTCTCGGCGGCGTTATCAGCCCAGCGGCCACATTAACTGTGGCCATTCCGCCGGCCATCACGGCGTCGCCGGTTGGGGCAACCATTCTCGCGGGCAGCAATGTTACTTTCACCGTCACCGCCAGCGGCACCGCGCCACTCGCGTATCAATGGCTAAAAAACAACGTCAAAATTTCTGGCGCAACTTCCGCCACACTATCGCTCGCCAATGTGACGATAGCGGACGCAGCAAATTATTCCGTAACTGTCACCAACGCCGTTGGCAGTGCGACCAGCGCCGACGCCACGCTGACAGTATTGGCTCCGCCCGCCATCACCTTGCAACCGGCGAATACAACTGTCGCACAGGGCAGCAATGTTTCTCTTACCGTCACGGCCAGCGGCACTGCGCCACTGACGTATCAATGGCTGAAAAATAGCGCGCCCATTTCCGGTGCGACCTCGAATGTTCTCACACTAACCGCCGTCACGACGAATGACGCGGCCGGTTATTCTGTCTTGATCACCAACATTGTCGGCAACGTCACGAGTTCCTCCGCGACGCTGACCGTGCTGGTGCCACCAACCATCGTCACCCAGCCAACCAGCGTCACGGCGGTTGCTGGAAGCAATGTTTCTTTCACCGTCACTGCCGGTGGCAGCGGAACGCTGACTTATCAGTGGCTGAAAAATGGCGTCAACATTTCCGGCGCTACAAGCGCCACGCTCACGCTTGTCAATGTTTCCGCGACGAACGCGGCGAATTACTCCGTCGTCGTCGGGAACGCCGCCAGCAGTGTCACTAGCAGCACAGCCACACTAACCGTGCTGTCGCCGCCCGCCATCACTTCGCAACCGGCGAATGCGACGGTCGCGCAAAGCAGCAATGTCACTTTCACCGTCACCGCCAGCGGCACCGCGCCACTGGTTTATCAATGGCTGAAAAATGGTTCACCCATTTCCGGTGCGACTTCAAATGTTCTCACGCTGACCGCCGTCACGACGAATGACGCGGCAAGCTATTCCGTCGTCGTCACCAACATCGTTGGCAACATCGCGAGTTCCTCCGCGACGCTGACGGTGTTGGTGCCGCCGACCATTATCACCTCACCGGCCAGCGCGACTGTCACGCAGGGAAATTCCGCCTCCTTCACCGTCACGGCCAGCGGCACCGCGCCGCTGACGTATCAATGGTTGAAAAATGGCGTAAATATTTCTGGAGCGACGAGCGCCACACTCACGTTCACCAGTGCTGCCACAACTGACACAGCAAATTATTCTGTCACCGTGGCCAATGCCGCCGGAAGCGCGACAAGCGCCGCCGCCACATTGACCGTGCAAACGCCGCCGAGCATCGTCACGCAACCAGCCAGCCAATTTGGCGCGCTCGGCAGCACCATCACACTTTCGGTCAGTGCGAGCGGAACCGGCCCGTTAAGTTATCAATGGTTCCAGTCTGGCGTGGCGTTGGCGGATGGCGGGAATGTTTCCGGTTCGACCTCAAATGTTTTAACCATCGCCGCACTCACAACGAATGAAATTGCAACTTACTTCGTTGTGGTAAGCAATGTGGTCGGCAGTGTCACCAGCACCAACGCGAATATTTCCGTCAACGTCGCTCCCATCATCACTGTCCCGCCGACGGATCAGTATGTGGCCGTGGGCAGCAACGCCGTTTTGACCGTCGCCACCACTGGCAGCAATCCGCTGACGTATCAATGGTTGAAAAATGGTAAGAAGTTGGCGAACAGTGCCACCGTTTCCGGCGCAACCAGCAGTTCGTTGACGTTGCTGAAAACCACAGCGACATCCAGCGCTAATTATTCTGTCATTGTAAAAAATGTTTACGGGAGCGTCACTAGCGTGGCGGCCAAATTATCAGTGTTGACCCCGCCAAGCATCGCAGCGGCTCCGCGCATCATGATACCGCAAGCTGGCGGTTCAGCTCGCGCCGGAACGAATGCCGTCTTCACCATCAAGCCGACCGGCAGCGCGCCGTTGAGTTACCAATGGTTTAAGAACGGCGTCGCGCTGGTGAATGGCGGTAATGTTTCCGGTGCCACCACCAACACCCTGAAAATCTCTGCGCTCACGACTAATGACACCGCCGTTTATCATGTCGTGGTCAGCAATCCCGTGGGCCGCGCAACCAGCCCGCAAACCGCGCTGACCGTTTTTGTGGCTCCCATAATCACCCAATCACCCGCGAGCCAGTCCGTGCGCATGGGTCAACGCGTGACTTTTAGAATCAGCGCCACCGGCACCGCCCCGCTGCGTTACCAATGGTATAAAAACACCAAAGCCATTCCCGGCGCGACGAATTTAGTTTTCACCATTGCCACCGCCAAAGCCGCCGATGCGGGAACTTACTACGCGGTCGTGTCAAATTTTGCCGGCAGTTCCACCAGCGCCAAAGCCACGTTGACCGTGACGAGCGGCGATGGCGGCGGCAACGATAATTTGCGGACGCAAGCCACTTTGGCCACGGTGTCATTGCCGCCATTCATCACGAACCTCACCCGAAATTCCGCTGGCGGCATCACGCTGAATGCCAGCGGCACAGCTGGCACGAATTACATTCTCCAAGCCAGCGCCGACCTGCAATCGTGGACAAATATTTCCACCAATGCCGCCGACACCAACGGCCAATGGCAGGCGACCGACCCGGACGCCGCGACCTTGCCCGCACGTTTCTACCGCCTAGCCACGCCGTAATTTTTTCGCTCGACTTCAATTTTCACCGCGACCAACCCGCGACACTTAAATTTTCAAATTGGTCGAACGCGTTACGAGTGCTAGAGTTTCCGCGCCGTGACCAAAACATCCGCCAGTCGTCCCGTGCCGCCGCGCCGCAAGTTGCCGCGTTCGTTCAAGGATTTGACGCCGGCCAAACACTTCAACCCGCGCACCTTTTTCCACGAGCTGATTCTCAAAGGCTGGTTCACGCCGCGCACCGGCACGCATCGTCCGCCGATTTTTCCAAAATTGAAACGTCGTCAGGTCGCCATCACCTGGATTGGTCACGCATCTTTTTTAATCCAGTTCGACGACTTGAACGTGCTCGTGGATCCGAATTTTGCGAATTGGCTCTTCCTGATGAAGCGGCTCAAGCGCTCCGGTTTGCGCGTGCAGGATTTGCCGCCGATTGATTTAGTCCTGCTCACGCACGCGCACTACGACCATTTTCACAAACCGACGCTGCGCAAATTGCCGGCCACGAAAATCGGCATCATGCCGTGGGGCGTCGGCGACCTCGCCAAAAATCTCGGCTTCGCGCGCATCGTGGAGCTGGACTGGTGGGAAAGTTTTTCGCAGGGCGATTGGAAGGTCACATTTACGCCCAGCAAACATTGGGGCGCGCGCACGTTGCACGATCATCATCGCGGCTACGGTGGATTTGTCCTGGAGCATCAAGGCCGGAAAATTTATCACGCGGGCGACAGCGCGTATTTTGAAGGCTTCGCGGAAATCGGCGAAAAGCTGCGACCGGAAATCGCGTTGCTGCCCATCGGCGCGTATCACCCAGAAACATTTCGAAAAGTCCACATGGGCCCGGATGAGGCGGTGCAGGCGTTCAAAGATTTGCGCGCAAAGATTTTTGTGCCGATGCACTACGGCACGTTCAAATTGTCCTTTGAAGACATGGCCGAACCGCCGCGCTGGCTCAAGGAAATTGCCGCGCAACAAAAACTGTCTTCGCGCCTGAAAATTCTCGACGAAGGCGTGCCCAAGGTGTTTTGATTGGAAAAATTAATGCGCCATGTTTGAATTTGAACTACCTGAAAAATTTCGCCGTTACGTTCCGCTCGCTGTCTGGGTCATCGTCGCGCTCGTTATCCTTGCCATCCCGCTAAAAATTATCAGCTACGGATATTTGCCCGGCGATGATGCGTTGCGGCATTGCGCGAAGGCCGTCAGCGGTAAAACATGGCCGGAAATTTTGGTATTTGGCGACGCCTACCGGATTGATCACAACATCGGCTGGCATGCGATTCTCAGCGCGGTGCACCAGGCGACGGGCTGGGACGCGGAAGGGCTGGTAGTTTTTTCCGTCGTGGCGCTGTTCATCGTCGTAAACGGCGCGCTGTTGCCGTGGCTCAAACGTCCGGAAGCGTGGCTCGTCGCGCTGCTCGCGGCGATGGTCGTTTCCGACTTACCACAACGTTTTTTACTCGGCCGGCCATTTAATTTATCCATCGCCGTGCTGATGATTATTTTGTTCGTGACGCAAAAAAATAAACCGGCGCTAAAATACTTTTTGCTGTTCACAGCCATGCTCGCCGCGAGCACTTTTATCCATGGCGTGTGGTATCTGTGGCTGCTACCAGTAGCAGCATTTGTTTTTGCGGGCGAATTTCGCTGGGCGCAACTCATCGCGGGCGCGTGGCTGGCAGGAACTTTTATTTCCGCTGTAATCACGGGTCATCCATCGGATTATCTGGCGCACGCCATTATCATGGCCGTGCGCGGCGTGGGTCAACACGCGACCAACCTTACAGAGGTCACGGAACTGCAGCCGTTCGCGGGAGACATTCTGGCGGTCATCATCGTCGGCGCGCTCGTAGCGTTGCGCCGACTGAAAAAATCAAACGCCATTCCATTCGTGCGCAATCCAGCTTTCTGGCTTATGTGCGGCTGCTGGATTTTAAGTTTTCGCGTCGGCCGATTCTGGGAAGACTGGGGTTGGCCGGCGCTGCTGGTTTTAATTGTGTCGGAAATGGATTTTCTGTTCGCGGAGAATTTCACGGAAGATTCTCTGCGCCGACTATTGCTGACCAGCATTCTTGCGCTCGCAACTTTTCTCGCGGTGACGAGCGATTTGAATGGTCGTTACACAAAAAATCTCTCGTGGTCATTTCTCTCCGTCGCGGAACATCCCGAACTCGAAGGCTGGATGCCAGAGCGGGACGGCATTTTGTATTCGCCCTACATGGGAATTTTTTATCAGACGTTCTTCAAAAATCCGACCGCCGAATGGCGTTACATGCTCGGCTATGAACCGGCGCTGATGCCGCCGGAAGATTTTAAAACCTACCAACAAATCTTTTTAAGCAATGGCGACGCAAAAGCCTACGCGCCGTGGGTCAACAAAATGAAACCGGCGGACCGACTGGTTTTGCGCGGTGGCAAAAATGAACATCCCAGCATTGCGGAACTTGAGTGGAATTACGGCGTGAGCGGCATCTGGATTGGGCGCACGCCGCGCGCATCAACGCATTGAGAGAGCATCGCACTGGCGCGCGAGCGCAAAATCTTTTTCCGTCAAACCCTTCGCATCGTGCGTCGTGAGCGCGAGCGTGACTTTGTTCCAACGGATGTCCACATCAGGATGATGCTGCGCCTGCTCGGCAAGATCGGCGACGTTATTAACGAATTTCATCGCGGCGGAAAAATCCTTGAACACGAACGTGCGCGAGATGATTTCGCCGCTGCGCGTCCATTCCGGCAATTTTGAAAGTGCCAGGATGATTTTCGCCGGTTCCATTTTGATTTGGCCGGCGGCAAAACTTTCGAGTGATTCCAGGCTGACCTTCGACGCCTCGCGCAAAAGACTAAAACTGGTTTGCAACGACCAACACCACGCCAGCGCGAAAAGTCCCGCACCAAGAATGAGATTTGTGAAAGGTGGAGCGTGATGCGCGGCACCATCGCCAAACATCTGACCGTAATAACCTAGCATCATCTGCACGAACCAAATCAACACGAGACCAAAACCAACCAGAGAAACGAGCAGTTGTCCGCTGCCTGAAATCCAACGCCGCGCGAGGAGCGAGCCGAGGCCGGGTGTGGCGAGTTGGTTCAGCAACGCGGCGTTGCGGGCCTGAACGCGGCTAATTCTTGGGGTCGCTGAAGATGGTTTCATACGCAATCATCAACGCTGCCAAACCAATCGGAATCGAGACAATCAGACCAACGCAGCACAGGCAAAGGCCAGCTACGTTCACGAGGTCGATCAACAGCACCAAACCGAAAACTTGCCACCAGTGTTGATTCACTTTTTTCCAGCTCGCCTTCATTGCAGCGCCAAAGTCCAATTGCTTGTCGATGATGAGCGGCAAAGTAAATTTCCAGCTCACGCTCAAAAAAGTTGCCGGGATTGCACACAGCAAAAGCACCCAGGCTGTCGGCAGCAGCGCGGAGGCAAAAATGGACTTGAGCAAATTCATGGAATCCTCTGGCGACATGTTGTCGAGATTTACGCCTTTGACCAACGGGATTAATTTCAGGCAGAAAAAAATCACGAAGGGAATCAGCGTCAAGCCAATGAGCAAACCCATTACCAATACGGCAAGAAAAAGCTGCACAAATGACCGACGGAAACCGGCAAATAAATCGCTCAAGTTGGCGGGCTCACCGCGAATGACGCGCAGAAAAAGATAGAGCAATCCCGCCGTGAACGCGCCGGACATCAGAAAATTGGCGATGGAAAAAATCGCACCGATAATTGGAATTTTTCCAAAAACCCCAAACGCCATTTGAATCAAAGCATAAACCAGCACGCCGCCGATGAGCAGACCGCCATTGGTTTTGACCAATTGAAACGCGCGGGAAATGCAACCGCCGAGGTCGAGCTCGTAATCGCCTGCCAGAAAATCAGCGGACGTTTTAATGGGCGCGATGACTTGCGGCGCAGTTGGTGACGCGAAGGCATCCGCAAATTCTGGAAACTGTGCCAGCGCGCGAAATTCGGCATCGCTCTCCGCCTTGGCTTGCGAAGAGGCCGCGAGCCGACCTTCAGCAATCCACTGCCGCACGTCGGCGTCAGTGACCGGTCCGTATTCTTTGCCGTCGCCGCCAATGATGAAATAATTTGCCATAATTGTTTCTGTTCGCTGCTGTTTCTAATTCATTGTGATGCATGAAGCAAGTCGCTTTGACAAAGGAAATGGAAGCCGCGCGCTCCCAGCTTTTTCTGGACAAATTATTTTACCAAGGCCAAAGTCAATTCCGTGAAAAATTTCCGCGCCCACTGCTTTTGTTTTTTGGTCGCGTCGGGAATTTTTTTGCTCACTGGCTGCGCCTCGACCAGCCGCGATTCCGTTGCGGAATATAAAACTGTGCCCGTTGGCGGCATGAGCGGAATTGAGAAAAAACAACCTTCGCCAACGGAAGACATGAATGCGGCTGAAAAAACCGGTTACTACCTCGGGTGGTTGTCGCTGGATTTTCTTTACGGCTGGGCGGGCAGCAATCAGCCATTTTTTCCGCCGTAAAATTTTGCTCACGCAATCCGCACAAACATTTTCCCCGGCAATTGTTTCACTAATCGCTTCATTTCTAAACTGAATAGCGCCACGTTCACCGCCGAACTCGGTAAACCGCAGGCGCGGATTATTTCATCAATCGAACTTTCGTCGCCCACTTTTAAAACTGCTAAAACTTTTTGTTCGTTCTCGTTTAATTCAAGCGCCGGCAAAACGCCGGTCTCGCTGACGGACGCCGGTTTGTTGCTCGCAGGAAATAAATATTCAAACTCACTCAGAATGTCCTCGACGCCTTCGCACAACTTCGCGCCTTTCTTGATGAGGTCGTGACAGCCTTTACTACGCGGCGAATCAATCCGACCGGGCACGGCAAAAATCTGCCGACCATATTCCGTCGCAAAATTTGCCGTGATGAGCGCGCCACTGGAAAGATTGGCTTCAACCACAACCGTGCCGAGCGTCATGCCGGCGACGATGCGATTACGAATGGGAAAACTTTGTTTGTCTGCTGGACGATTGAAGGGAAATTGCGTAATCACCGCGCCATTACTGGCAATTCGCTCGAACAACTCCGCGTTCTCGGTTGGGAAAACCAAATTAATGCCCGTGCCGAGAACGGCAATGGTTCGGCCTTTGCCACTCAACGCGCCTTGATGCGCGGCGGTGTCGATGCCGCGTGCGCCACCGCTCACGACCGTCACGCCGGTGTAGGCGAGCTGATAGGCGAGCTTGCGGGCGGTCTCGATGCCGTAATGCGTGGTCATGCGCGAGCCCACTAGTGCGACGGAATTTTTGTCCTTCGCCGTGAGTTCGCCTTTGACGTAAAGCACCAGCGGCGGATCGTAAATTTCGCGCAGCGACGCGGGATAATTTTCGTCTGACTGGATTAAAACGTGGCAGCCGAAATCTTGTATGCGCTTCAATTCGCCCGCGAGGTCAACGGACTTTTCCCAATTGAAAATTGCCTCGGCGGTTTCCTCGCCAATGTTGCGGACACGGGTGAGTTCGTGTTTTGAAGCGGACAGAATTTTGGGTGCGTCACCGAAATATTCCAGCAGCGAACGGGCGCGCACCGGTCCAATGCCTTCGATGAGATTCAACGCTATGAATGCTTCACGTGGATTCATAAATTTTACCAACCGCCGCCGCCGCCGCCACCACCACCGCCGCCAGATGAACCGCCACCGCCACCGCCCCCTCCTCCGCCGCCGGAACTGGAACCTGGCGCGGTCGAGGCAGATGAAATTGCGCCAGCCAGCGAACCACCTAATGCGCCAGCGAACGAGGCGGCGCCGACTTGGTTCCACGAATTGCCGGAATACCAAGCCGGTGCGTATGCCGTCTGGCCGGGTGTCGCGCCCGCAGCGGCAAGGACACCGGCAAATTGTTCGGACCATTTTTGTTCAACGCCAAGGGCCAACGCGTAGGGTAGAAACATTTCAAATAGCTGCGGCGTTCGCTCGGGCGGATTTTCCAGATTAAGGCGGTCTTTTTCTGCGACGCTCAAATACATTTTGAAGCCTTCAATTTGATCCATAATTTCGCGGCCTTCGGACGTGTAAGCTTTCAAGAGAAAATGGAAAATGCCAGCGAGCGTTGCCAAGATAATTGTGGAGTAAACAGGAAATGCCGGTAGATGAAAATATGGAACGGTGGCTCCAGCGGCAAACCAGACAATGCAGGCCGCTACAACTCCACCGAATTTGTGAATGCGCGCGCCAATCGCGATGACAATAGTTGGAACGATAAAAAATACGCCGAGCAGAAAAACCATTGGCGGCGAGTTATCGTAGTCCAGCAACTGAACGGCAACGCTTGCGAGACAAATGACAAAACCCAGAAAGCTAAAAGCGAAATTGTGTTTGAAATATTTGCCTTGGATGTTTTCCGCCAAAAAAGCCCGCAGCCCTTTCTGCGCGGATTGGATTGCAACATAGTTTTCCTGCCGCAATGCGATGGGCAATCCGTCGCCAACGAGTTCACAACGAACAATCTCCTCGGCCTGTGAAATTTCATAGTGTGCGTTCCGGACCGGAATGAGCGTGTAGATTTTACTCCGAAAAATGCCTTCTTTTTGCTCGTCAATTTTGATGACGCCTTTGACAGCGAGATTCAAAATTGAGGCGGTGAAGGCCTTGTTATCAAAACCCATTCGCTTGAGGTAGCGCACGGCGGCGGGCGAGAAATCCTCCGGCGGCGCATAACGCGGGATGATGACTCCGGGGCGTGGGTCACGACCGATAAGTTTCCAAGTAACAAGGTAATAAACCAAAGCCAGCAACAAGCCGAGGGCGGCCAGTGCCATACCACGATTATCCTTGAGCATGTTTATCAGTCCGGCCAGCGCCGATGGCGGCGTGACAAATCCTTTCGGCCATTCGACAACAATAGTCAGACCGTTTTCTGCTGGCAGACGCCGCGTGGTCGTGAAGTGGGCAGTGTTCGCAAAATTTGTTGCCGAAAAATCGCGACCACGTTCGCCTTGCGTGCCGGTATAGGCGGTAAGATTGGTAGCGAGCGCGCTGGCAGGCAAAGTCACGGTGGCGGTAACAATATCTATTGGAAACATCCAGCCGTTGCCGGTCACGTTCCAATAAAGTTCGTCGTGGTCACGGAAGAAACCAAGCTGGCGGTCAGTGGTGTAAGCCAGTTCATATGTGTGCAGACCGGGCGAGACGTATGTCGAAGCTGAACCGATATAAACCCGCTTGCCGTTCTCGCGATTGGCGAGGTGGAAATCTTCCGTTTGGCCATCGCGCCGGACACTTTGGACATGAAAACCCGTTTTGGTGTGCAAACCAAAATTACTTTGATAAATCTGCGGAAAATCTCGGTAGATGCCATGCTTGATCTGGTTGCCAGCCGCAAAAACTTGAATGGTTTCAACTACATTCAGCGTGCCATCAGCTTGCACGCTAATTTGGCTATCAAAGTTTAGGATATGTTCATACTCAACTTCCGCGCGGCCGGTTACCGGAAGAAAAATGGCTGCAACAAAAAGAATGGCGGTCAAAAATATTTTCATAATTTCACCTCCGGCGCAGCGCGTTCCGTAGCTGTCTCTATTTCAAAATATTCGGACGCCACAAATTTGAAACTGCGCGCCACCAGCAGGCTGGGAAAACTCTGGACGAGGTTGTTCAAGTCGCGCACAGAACCGTTGTAGTAGCGGCGGGCAAACTGAATATCATTCTCCACGGTCACTAGTGTAGCGCTCAGCTGACGGAAATTCGCATCCGCCTTTAATTCAGGATACGCTTCAACCACGGCAAACAGCGCACGAAGATTTTGGGTGAGATTATTTTCCGCCGCGCTCGTGCCGGGAATGCCTTGCGCTGTTTGCGCCGCACCGCGTTCCCTTGCTACCGCTTCCAACACGCTTTGTTCATGCGTGCGATAGCCTTTGACGCATTCGACTAGATTGGGAATCAAATCGTGCCGACGTTTCAACTGCACATCCACGCCGCTCCAAGCCTCGCGCATTTGATTTTGTAACGCCACGAGCCGGTTATAAACCCAGACCCCATAAACGGCTACCAAACAAATTGAAGCCGCCAAAATTCCGAGGCTGATAAAAACTTCCCGCGAGTCCATGCGGTTTGATAGCGGCTTCCGCCTTTCGCGGCAAGAATTGTTTCGCGCAAAAAACTTATTTGCAGATGCCGCGTTCGCTGGCGCGGATGAATTGCACCAGGTGCTTCACTTCCGGCAGCGGCGGCAATTCCGCTTCCACTTTCGCGAGTGCGTTGGCGGTGGATAATTCTTCGCGGAAAATAATTTTATACGCACTGCGCAAGGCGGATTGCGCCTCGTCGGAAAAACCAGCGCGTTCCAGATTTATTTTGTTGATGGCGCGAGCGACGGCGGGATTGCCTTCGACAATCGTGAACGGCGTCACGTCCTGCGGAATGCGCGAGCAACCGCCCGTCATGCAGCGTGTGCCGATGCGACAGAATTGATGCACCGCCGTGTAGCCGCCGAGCACCGCATGATCTTCCACAACAACGTGGCCGGCCAAGCCAACAAAGCCGGACATGATGATGTGATTACCGATTTGACAGTCGTGCGCGATGTGAACGTGCGTGAGAAACAAATTATGCGAGCCAACCACCGTGGTGTCGCCGTCTTTCGTGCCGGAATGAATCGTGACGCCTTCGCGAAAAACATTATCGTCGCCGACGCGCAGATGCGTGACGCCGCCGGACCATTTTAAATCCTGCGTCTTCAAACCAATTGCAGCGAAGGGAAAAATCTCATTACGCGCGCCGAGCACGGTGTGTCCGTCCACGACGACGTGCGCATGCAATTTGCATTTTTCACCAAGCGTGACGTGTTCGCCGATGACGCAATACGGCCCGATCTCGCAACCGGAACCAATCTGCGCCTTCGGATGGATGATAGCGGTGGAATGAATCATGCGTCGCGTAACATGAAGGTCACGGCGGCTTCGCTCACGACTTCGCCGTCCACTTTGCAAACGCCCTTGGCCTTGCCGATTTTGCCGCGAATTTTTACCAACTCCACCTCGATGATCAATATGTCGCCGGGCAACACGGGCTTGCGCCATTTCACTTCTTCGGCCGCCATGAAATACGCCAATTGATTCGCCGCTTCGATACGTTTGAGCAGCAGAATACCCGCGACCTGCGCCATCGCTTCCAACTGCAACACGCCCGGCATGATGGGATGATTCGGAAAATGGCCGCGAAAAAAATCTTCGCCCATCGTCACATTTTTTTGGCCGACGATGAGGTTGCCTTCAATTTTCAAAATCCGGTCAACGAGCAAAAACGGCGGGCGATGTGGCAACATTTTCATCACCGCTTCGATATCCATTGCACCTTCAGCGAGCGGCATCGGCGCGGGCGCATCTTTCGGCGGCGGTGGCGAGAATGTTTGCGCAGCGCGAATCGGCTTGTTGATTTGCTCCACGATTTTTTTCACCAGTTCGCAGTTGCCCGCGTGGCCGGGGCGCACCGCGATGACATGACCGCGAATCGGTTTACCGAGCAGCGACAAATCGCCGACGATATCCAGCATCTTGTGCCGCACAAATTCCTCGCGATAGCGCAACGGCTCGGTCGTCAACACCGCGTCATCGCGGATGACCACAGCGTTTTCGAGCGAACCGCCCTTGATGAGTCCGTTCTTGAAGAGAAATTCGATCTCTTCGTAAAAACAAAACGTCCGCGCGTGCGAAAGCTCTTTCTCCCACGACTTCGGCGTGACTTCCGTGGAAAAAAACTGGGTGAAACGCCCCTGCTTATCCGCGCTCGTGCAGGTAATCTTGAAATTTTCGTCCGGAAATAAAGTCATCACCGTTTCGCCGTGACGGATTTCAATGGGTTCTGTGGGCGTGAAAAATTCTTTCTTCTCCGCGAGCGGCACGATGCCTGCCGCCAAAATGATTTTGCAAAACTCGCGCGAACTGCCATCGGCGATGGGCGGTTCGTTGGCGTCCAATTCCACAATCGCATTGTCCACGCCGTAACCGGCGAGCGCAGCGAGGACGTGTTCCACGGTGTGGACTTTGACATTGCCCTTGGCGAGCGTCGTGGAGCGATTGGTCTCCGAGACATTTTCCACGCGCGCCTCGATTTCCGGTTTACCATCCAGATCCACGCGGCGGAAGCGCACGCCGCTGTTCGCGGGCGCGGGCAAAATAGTCATATTGACGCGATTGCCGCTGTGCAGGCCGATGCCGGAAAAACTGGCGGGACGATTGAGAGTCTGCTGATTGAGCACGCCAGATTGAACAAAACCGCGCGCGCGTTGGCAAGATTGGTTTCATTTGAAAAGAAAAACGGCGCGAACTTTTGGTTCGCGCCGTCCCCGGTTCCTCCGTTGGTCGGGATTGGGAATTACTTCTTGGATGCCTTCTTGGTCGGCACAGTCGCAATGGTCTGGAGGATGCGGCTGGCGATCTGGTAAGGGTCGCCCTGAGAATTCGGGCGGCGGTCTTCGAGATATCCTTTGTATCCGTTGTTCACAAAGCTGTGCGGCACGCGGATGGACGCACCACGATTCGCCACGCCGTAGTTGAACTTGTCGATGGACTGCGTTTCGTGCAGACCGGTGAGGCGGAGATGATTGTCCGGGCCGTAAACGGCGATGTGTTCGTTCTTGTATTTGTCGAACGCAGCCATGAGCGCTTCGAAATATTCTTTGCCGCCAACTTCGCGCATGTAGGTGGTGGAGAAGTTCGAGTGCATACCAGAACCGTTCCAGTCAACATCCTTGCCGAGCGGTTTGCAATGGAAGTTCACATCCACGCCGTAGCTTTCGCACAAGCGCATGAGGAGGTAACGCGCGACCCACATCTGATCGGCAGCGCTCTTGGAGCCTTTGCCGAAGATCTGGAATTCCCACTGGCCTTTCGCCACTTCGGCATTGATGCCTTCGTGGTTGATGCCGGCGTCGAGGCAGAGGTCGAGGTGCTTCTCGACAATTTCGCGAGCGATGCAGCCCACGGCGTCGTAGCCGACACCGGTGTAGTAAAGACCTTGCGGATACGGATAGCCGCCGCCTTTCGGGAAGCTCAGTGGCACGCCGTCTTTGTAGAGGAAATATTCCTGCTCGAAACCAAACCACGCACCGGGGTCGTCAAGAATGGTGGCGCGGCCGTTGCTCGGATGCGGCGTCTTGCCGTCCGGCATCATGACTTCGCACATGACAATTGCACCGTTTTTGCGGGTGGTGTCGGGATAGACGGCTACCGGCTTGAGCATGCAATCCGACGTGCGGCCTTCGGCCTGGCGCGTCGAGCTGCCGTCAAAACCCCACATCGGGAGTTCAGACAATTTAGGAAAGCTCTTGAATTCCTTGATCTGCGTTTTGCCGCGAAGATTGGGAACGGGCGTATAACCGTCCAGCCAGATGTATTCTAATTTGTATTTTGCCATGTGCGTGGTTGTGTTTTTGATTTTGTTTTTGCGATTCAACTCATGCGAAAGCATCAGTCAATCAACGGTGGGAAAGTTTGAGCAGGGACGATGCCAGACCGCAAGAATTTTGTTCAACTGCCGACGGAAAATCTGTTTCCCAGCGTCCGCCAACGGTTTTAAACGCGTGAATAAATTTATCCACCGCCGCCGCCATTCAGTTGCCAGCAAAATTTCTGCACGCTTTTAATCAGCGTGCATAAAAAAATTCTTTTTCGCGCAATGCCGCTTTGCATCGTCGCCAGGATGCGCCATATTCGCCGCACGGATGCTGAAGGTCAAAGACACATTGCGCGCGACGGTTCACCTGAGCTTTGATGGCCGCGTCTTCAAAGTTTATCACGCCGCGAATGCGCTCGAACGCTTCGACAACGAGGTGCGCGTGCTGCGGCATCTCGAAGCGCGCGGCTGCCCGTTCGTGCCGCGCTTACTCGAAGCAGATCGCGAAAAACTCCGCATCGTCACCACCAACTGCGGCACGCGCGTGGATCATCTGGACGAAAAACGGCGGCTGGAACTTTTTGCGGAACTGGAAAAGTTCGGCGTGCGCCACGACGACCCGGACATCCGCAACGTGACGTATCGTTTTTCCGACGGACGTTTTTGCCTGATTGATTTTGAGTTCGCCACCATTTTACCGGATGACAAAAGCAAATCCGCATGAAGGCTCCCGCTAAAAACAAAACAACAGGTTTAAAATGGTCCGGCTGCTCGGACATCGGCAAGGTGCGTAAAAATAACGAAGACGCCTTTCTCGGTTTGCGTTTCGATGCACAGGAAGTTCACCGGCTCGGAAAATTTGGTGAAGCGCCGACCGCAAAACATGATTTCACCTTCGCCGTGTGCGATGGCATGGGCGGGGCCAAGGCCGGCGAATATGCCAGCAACATTGCCGTGGAAAAAATTACCACGCTGCTGCCGCGCGCCTTTCAGAATTCCGCGCGCGGCTTGGACGCAGGTTTTTCCGATGTGCTGACGGAGCTTTACGCGCAGATTCATCGTGCTTTGGTTTATCTCGGCGGTTCTTACGAGGAATGCCACGGCATGCAGACGACAATGAGTCTCGCTTGGTTCACGCCGGGCTGGATGTATTTCGGTCACGTCGGCGACAGCCGGATTTATCATCTACCCGCGAATGCGAAAGAAATTCGGCAAGTCACGCAGGACGATACTTATGTAAGCTGGCTGTTCCGCAGCGGAAAAATCACCGCGCACGAAGCGCGCACGCATCCGCGCCGGAACGTGCTGCAAAAGGCGCTTGGCGGCACAAATCAATTCGTGGATCCGCAGGTTGGCGCAGTGGCGTGCGAACGCGGCGATATTTTTCTACTTTGCTCGGACGGCTTAACGGAAGGACTTTTTGAACATGCGCTCGTGGACATTTTGCGCGCAGCGGCAAAGGACGAAAAAATCAATCCGGCGCAAACGCTCGTGAACGAATCCGTGAAGAACGATGGCCGCGACAACACGACGGCGCTGGTAGTTCAGGTTGTTTGAATATTTTTTCCTCACGCAAACACGCCAAGTCGCAAAGCTAATTTACTTCGCACCTTGGCGTCTTTGCGTGAGATTGAATTTCTGTTTTCAAATTAAAAAATAAAAAACGGCGGGCAACTTGCGTTGCCCGCCGTCTGGAATTCCCCACTCCTCCTGACGATTGGTTTTAGCCGTGGTAACCGAGTTCGCCGTGTTCGGATTCGTCGAGACCGGTGATTTCGACTTCTTCCGTCGGGCGCAGACCCACGAGCAGCTTGGTGATGTAGGCGATGACCACGGTGGCCACCACGCTCAACACGATGGTGATAACAACGGCCTTGAGCTGTTCTTTGACGAGCGGTTGGAACCAGCTGTCCGTGACGTAAGCCTTGAGGTTCGTCGCGAGGTTGGCGTTCGCCGCGTTACGAGCGAGCATACCGGTCATGATTGCACCAGTGGTGCCACCAATCGCGTGAACACCGAACGTGTCCAACGCGTCGTCATAGCCGAACCAGGATTTGACTTTGTAGCACATGAACCAGCAGATGGTGCCGGCAGCTAGACCGATCCAGAGCGAACCGGTGCTCGTCACGAAACCGCAAGCGGGCGTGATGACGACCAGACCAGCGACGGCGCCGGAGCAGAAACCGAGCACGCTCGGCTTGCCTTTGACAATCCATTCCCACATCGGCCAGACGAAGGACGCAACTGCCGTGGCAATCGTCGTGGTGGTGAAGGCATTCGCCGCAACCACGTCAGCCGCGACGGCTGAACCGGAGTTGAAACCATACCAGCCGACCCAGAGCATACCGGTGCCGATATAGGTCAACACCAAGCTGTGCGGCGCGAAGTTTTCTTTGCCGAAACCTTTGCGTTTGCCGAGGATCAAGCAGAGGATGAGCGCCGAGTAACCGGAGGTCATGTGCACCACCGTGCCACCGGCGAAGTCAATCGCTTTAATCTTGGCATTGGCGTTCCAGACACCGTTCATGTAGCCATTGATGCCCCACACCGCGTGGCCTTGGGTGAAGTAAACCACCACCATCCACAAAGTCATGAACACCAGAATCGCCTTGAATTTCATACGTTCCGCAATGGAACCGATGATGAGCGCGGGGGTGATGATAGCGAACATCAATTGGAACATCGAGAACACGTTTTCCGAAACCCAGTAGGAATAATTGGTGTTCGGCGCGGACGTGACGCCTTTCAGCATCCAGTCAATCGTCGGACTACCAACCCAACCGGCAATCACGTCTTCTTTGGCCGCCGCGCCCGTGCCACCAAAAATCATGCCGTAACCGATGAACACCCAGAGGATGGTCACAAGGCCGGTGATGAGGAAGCATTGCGCGAGCACGGACAACACGTTCTTTTTACGAACCATGCCGCCGTAGAACAGCGCGAGGCCGGGCAGCGTCATGAACAACACGAACGCCGTGCTGGTCAGCAACCACGCGTTATGACCAGGTCCGGGATTGCCGATGATGGCATCCGTCGCGGCCACACCGTTCGTATCTTTCAACGGCGCGGTCGGGTCGGTATTGGAAATGTATGCTTCGAGAGCGCCAACACGTTGATCAAGCGTAGCTGCGGGCGGCGCGGGCGGCGCAGCCGGTGCATTTGTGCCATCCGCGCGGAGCGAAAGCGCACCGAGCGTCGTGCCAGCAATCAAGGCGAGAGTAAGAAAATATTTTTTCATGTTCGTTTTAATAAGTAAGGTTGGTTGAATTTATTTTAGAGAGCCGAGTCACCTTTTTCCTCGGTGCGGATACGAACGGATTCTTCCACGGTGGAGACGAACACTTTGCCGTCGCCGATTTTGCCGGTCTTGGCCGATTTCACAATTGCCGCAATCGCCGCGTCTTTCTGGGCGTCGGCGATGACGAGTTCGATTTTGATTTTCGGCAGGAAATCCACGGTGTATTCGCTGCCGCGATAGATTTCCGTGTGACCCTTTTGGCGGCCGAACCCTTTGACTTCGCTCACGGTCATACCTTCGATGCCGATTTCGCTGAGCGCGTCCTTCACTTCTTCAAGCTTGAACGGTTTGATGATTGCTTCAATTTTTTTCATTTTTTAATAGTTTGTTATATGTGCGCGTCCGGCCAACTCCACATTGGCTATGCGGCTTTAGCAACGGCGATGCCAACTAAAAAATCTTTCAGTGCGAAACAGATAATCGCCTTATTTTACGGCCTTTTAAGCCGCAGTGAATTATTTTGAACAGCCATAACGAACTGCCGGTTTGCGGCTTTTTATCCACGCATGAAAATTTTCGCCAGCCACAGCCGCCGCCAATAAGAATCCAACGTCACGCTTGAATCGCCCTGCCCCGCGACTTAAATTCCCGCCACATGAACGCCCCGTTGAAAGAACAAGTTGCGCACACTTCTGAGTGGATTAAAAAACTCCGCGCCGAAATCGCCCACGTCATCGTTGGTCAGGAAGCGCTCGTCGAACGCCTGCTCGTCGGCCTGCTCGCCAATGGCCACGTCCTGCTCGAAGGCGTTCCCGGTCTCGCCAAGACGCTTTCCGTCCGCACGCTGGCGACTGCCGTGCAGGCGAAGTTCAATCGCATCCAGTTCACGCCCGACCTGCTGCCCGCCGACATTCTCGGCACGTTGATCTACAATCCGCAGGATTCCAAATACCACGTCACGCGCGGTCCGATCTTCGCCAACTTCGTCCTCGCTGATGAAATCAACCGCGCGCCGGCCAAGGTGCAAAGCGCGCTGCTTGAAGCCATGCAGGAACGGCAGGTCACGCTCGGCGGCGAAACGATGAAGCTGCCGTCGCCCTTCCTCGTGCTCGCCACGGAAAATCCGATTGATCAGGAAGGCACGTATCCGTTGCCCGAAGCGCAAGTGGATCGCTTCATGTTCAAGGTGATTTTAGATTATCCGAATGCAGCCGATGAAAGAAAAATTCTCGACCGCATGGCGTTCACCAGTCCGGAGCAGCCGGTGAAACCCGTCGTCTCGCTCGACGAAATTCTGGCGACGCGCAAGCTCGTGGACCAGATCCACGTGGACGACAAGATCCGCGATTACATCGTGAAAATCGTGTTCGCCACGCGCAAGCCGCAGGATTTCAAATTGGACGTGAAACATTTCATCCAGTTCGGCGCCTCGCCGCGCGCGACCATCAACCTGACGCTCGCCGCCAAGGCGTGGGCGCTGCTGCAAGGCCGCGATTATGTGATTCCCGAGGATGTGAAAAGCATCGGCCCCGACGTGTTGCGCCACCGCATCATCCTGACCTACGAAGCCGAGGCGCAAGCGGTGACGACGGATG
>Ga0164297_10001990_pt1 | contig 20736 bp, 17 predicted proteins | sample GEODES058metaG_FD_113539 | JGI IMG/M metagenome (GOLD analysis project Ga0164297, IMG submission 113539) | Dystrophic lake water microbial communities from Trout Bog Lake, Wisconsin, USA - GEODES058 metaG | ecosystem: Environmental > Aquatic > Freshwater > Lake | place: USA: Trout Bog Lake... | reverse complement strand
TAAAACCGAATTTACACAATAGGTTGTCTAGAGAATCCCTAAGTCTGAGGTTCAGTATGACTTTGGTGCTTTGAGTGTGCAAAAAAATGAAAGGGTGTAAGGCAAGTGTTTTTGGTGTTGTATTTTTTAGATTTATGAGATGCAACTTGACCGAATTTAAAATTGGAGGACTGCACGCGTGACAATCAAATTCATGATCTAGTAAGTCACATTTTGGTGCGTGGGTCGGTTTTTAATCCGATTCCTCATTGAGATGCCATTTTTAACTAAAAAATCAATAAATGTCCCATAAATGTCCTATTGACAGGACAATGGAACGTATGCAACATATGGGTCAATGAATTCGAGCCTTCCTCTACCCAAGTACCACCAGATTTATCTGGTGTTGCGTGAGCAATTGATGGAAGGATCTTTTAGGGACGGCTTACCGGGTGAGTTCTCACTCATGAATCAATTCGGAGTTGCTCGGGTTACTGTGAGAAAGGCTCTTTCTCAACTCGTAGATGAGGGGCTTATCTTGAGGGAGCCTGGTCGGGGAACAAGGCCCACACCAAACACCAAGACCAGTTTCAGGGAGGGCGCCAAAGACGGATCTCAAGTGCAGGACGTAAAACACGCCCAGCTCAGTGGTCTCTTAGAGAACCTGGTCAGCATGGGACTGAACACGAGTGTGAAAGTTTTATCGGTTCAAACGCTCACTCCTCCTGAGGAAGTTCGATCCAATCTTCAGCTATCTGAGGACGAGTTGGTTCAAAAAGCGATCCGTACACGATCCACTCAAGATGGCCCACTCTCCTACATAACGACTTGGGTTCCAGCGCAGATTGCTAAGAACTTTGGAAAGCGTGAACTCCAGAAAAAGCCAATACTTTTGTTGCTCGAGGAGTCGGGTGTCAAAGTCGCCCGTGCAGAGCAAACGATCACAGCAAAACTAGCAGACGCAGTTGTTGCCAAACACTTAGATGTTCAGGTCGGCTCGGCTTTGCTTGGCGTTAAGCGACTAATTTTTGATCAATTTGATCGCCCCCTTCAATGGCTAAATGGTTTGTATAGACCTGACCGGTACGAATACCAGATGCAGTTGTCTAGAGTAGGCAGTATCAACGCGAAGGTATGGGTTAGTAAAGAGCTTTCGGCTCGGTTTCATTAGATTTCAGTCGTTTATTAATTTTTTCTTGTTTTTCTAATTTGGAGGATTTTTTTATGCATACACCTAATAAAAATTTAACGTCAATTGTTGAAATATCGTCCAAACCCAATGAGGGCTTAAGTGTGCAAAAGAATGATTCATCCAAATCTAGACGCGAATTTTTAGCGATCTCAGCCAGTTCAGCCCTTGGAGCTTCAGCTCTATCTTTCCCGCTGATTGGAGGTGCAGAGGCGCCCCCCGTAAAGATAGGTGTTTTGCACCCAGTTACTGGTGCTAACGCATACTCCGGCCAGCAGTGCCGTATGGGCGCAGAGATGGCTATTGAGGACATCAATAAGCGAGGTGGAATCAAATCCTTAGGAGGTGCAAAGATTGAAGCCTTGTTGGGTGACGCTCAATCAAACCCCCAAGCCGGATCGGCCGAGGTTGAGAAAATGAACGAAGCTGGGGTCAGTGCAATCGTAGGTGCTTTCGCCTCCGCCATCTGTTTAGCCACAACGCAAACAGCGGCCAAATACAACTTACCTCACGTAGTAGATGTTGGCGTTGCCGATCAAATCGTCGAAAGGGGCTTAAAAAACACATTCAGATTTGGCCCAGGTTACAAAAAGTGCGCACAAATTGCAGTAGCAAATTTACACGTTCTCAACACTGCCGCAGGAAAACCCGCAAAGTCCGTCATGATCATTCATGAGGAGTCATTGTTTGGAACCGGAACAGCTAACTTACTGTCCTCAGAGCTACCAGGCTATGGTTACGATATCAAGGAAGTGATCAAGCACGCCAACCCCACTCGTGACTTCAACAACATTGTTCTTCGTATGAAGCAGGTCAATCCCGATATTGTTATTCCTGCTAACTATTACAACGAGTACGCCCTTCTGGTCCGCACCATGCAGCAACAAAAGGTTGCACCTAAGGCCATTTATTCAGTTTTGGGGGGGGCAGCATCGAGTTACAAATTCCTCAAAGAGTTCCCCGAGGCAGCGAACGGAATTATTGATTGCAACCATTGGTTTAATCCCAAAGACAAGCGATCCTTGGAGCTAAAGAAAAGGGTTGAGGCCAAGGGTGCGTTTTTCAGTTATGAGGTTTTTATGACTTACACAGCAATGCATGTGTTAGCCGACGCCATAGAGCGAGCAAAGTCTACTGACAGAGCGGCCATCATCGATGCACTCTCAAAGAGCACTTTCTCTGATCACATCATGCCTTATGGTCCTACGCAATTTGTAAATGGTCAAAACATGGGAGCTCAACCCTTGATGACCCAGGTTGTGAAGGGTGACATCAAAGTAATCATCCCAAGAGACTTTAGAGAAGTCGAGCCTATTTTTCCTTTGAAAGCTTAAAGGTTTGATGGCTTTAATGTCCTAGTTATCTAGGTTTTAGAGCCATGATTATTGGCGCTTTTAATTGGGAAAATCTGTGTTTGACTCCACTATCTTTTTAGCCTCATTGCTCAACGGTATCACCATGGGCGCGGTCTACGCTTTGATCGCGCTTGGTTTAACTCTTGTATACGGCGTTCTTCACATTATCAATTTTGCACATGGTGCTTGTTTGATGATTGCTTTGTACGGCGTTTATGCTTTGTGGGCAATCTTAGGTATTGATCCCTATGCGGCCTTACCTGTCATGGTTTTAATGATGTTTGCGCTCGGATATTTACTGCAGCGCTACATCATCAACCGCGCTGGGCATTCAAAAGATGAGCGCGTGCTTCTTTTAACACTGGGTTTGTCTATCGTGTTTGAGAACCTTGCGCTGATTTGGTTTCATTCGGATACCCGAACTGTTGAGACTGCTTACAGTTTGCAGACTCTCTCGATCGGACCAGTGATGCTCTCACTACCAAAGTTTTACGCCTTTTGGGGGGCTCTAGGCGTTAGTGCATTGATGCTATCGATCATGCGCTGGACTGATCTAGGTCGAGCTATCAGAGCGGTCGCCAAAGAGAGGACCGGGGCTAAGTTAATGGGTATCGATGTGGAGCAAGTCTATGCACTCAGTTTTGGAATTGGACTTGCATGTTTAGGTGCTGCAGCATGTTTTTTGTTACCCGCTTATTACGTAAATCCAACCGTAGGTAACGGTTTTATATTTGTATCCTTTACGATTGTTGTACTTGGAGGCATGGGGAGCTTTTTGGGGGCGTTGCTCGGCGGGATATTAATAGGTGTTGTTGAGTCCTTGGGGGGGCTATATTTGGGTGAGTCTTTGGGTCAGGTGGGTATTTTTATTATCTTCATTTTCTTTCTGATTTTTAGACCCCAGGGTATGTTTGGGGGCAAGCCATGAAAGATATCAAACTCATTGTGCTATTTGTAGCGCTCACCGCCTCACTACCCTTGATTACTTCTTCAGGGGTCATGCTTAACTTTGTAGTGATGGCCTTGTATGCCACTTTACTTGCACAGTCTTGGAATATTTTGGGCGGATACAGTGGTCAATTTTCATTTGGAAACGCCGTTTTCTTTGGCACTGGGGCTTATGTCCAGGCTATCGCTCAAATGCAGTTTGGCGCAAATGCATGGGTAGCCCTTCTTTTTTGTATCGCAGCCAGTGCGCTAGTTGGATTGTTTGTAGGATCTGTGTCTTTTCGGTACGGACTTAAAGGGTCTTATTTCGCATTGGTCACGTTGGCTATGGCTGAGATTTTTAGAATTCTTTCTTTAAGCGTAAGTTTTACGGGCGCAGGGGTTGGGCTTATGTTGCCCCTTAACAATACGTTCTTAGGTATGCAGTTTGTTCAAAAATCCGGCTATGTATGGCTATTGCTTGGTCTCGTTACTTGTGCTCTTTTATTGACCACGTACATCAAACACTCAAAGCTTGGCGCATACATGCAAGCTGTGAGAGACAATGAGGACGCAGGTAGAGCGCTTGGAATAAATCCCTTTAAGGTCAAGCTGGTTGCTATATTGCTTTGTGCTTCTTTGATGGGTGCTGGGGGGGGTGTTTATGTGCAGCTCTTTCAGTATATTGACCCCGGTATAGCCTATGGACCTCAGTCCTCAGTGGAAGCTCTAGTCGCAGCGATTGTGGGGGGGATTGGGACTCTTTGGGGGCCAGTTGTGGGAGCAACTGCTTTGCTTTTGATGTCAGAGCTTACTCGTAATTTGTTTGGTCAAATTCCTGGTATCAACATGGTCATTTACGGCTTTGTGTTGGTTTTTATCGTGCTGTTTGCACCGTCTGGATTAACCGAGCTTGGTGTGTCCATTAGATCACTTGTGTTTAAGAAAACCATTTCTAATTCGACGTCTGTCCCCTTGGATGATTTGGACTCCAAGCCAGGAGAGAAGTTATGAATGTTTCTACGGTCATGGATGACAACATCCTGAGCTTGCACACGATCAGCAAAACATTTGTGGGTCTAAAAGCCGTTAGTGATGTGAGTTTTAATGTCGCAAGCGGATCTTTAACTGCATTGATAGGCCCGAACGGGGCGGGTAAAACGACTCTATTTGCTTTGATCTCGGGCTTTATCAAACCAGACTCAGGCAAAGTGATTTACAAAGGCGAGGACATTACGGGGCATCCTCCTTTTGATAATGCATCGAAAGGGCTGACCAGAACGTTTCAAATTGTTCAACCCTTTGCGGGCCAAACCGTGCTTGAGAACGTGGCAGTGGGTGCACATTTGCATCACTCAAAACGCTCGCATGCCCTTGAGTATGCACAGCATGTGATTGAAAAAATGGGTCTTCAAACTCACACCCATAAACAATCTGGTGAGCTGACCATTGCTTTTAGGAAACGTTTGGAGTTAGCAAAAGCGTTGGCCACCAAACCTCAACTGATTTTGCTTGATGAAGTATTGGCTGGACTCAATCCTAGAGAAATACAGGAGATGATTCCAATCGTTAAAAGCTTAGTCAACGAGGGGATCACAGTTCTTATGATCGAGCATGTTATGCAAGCCGTTATGAATTTGGCAGAGAAAGTATTCGTTCTTGATCACGGATCATTGATTGCTGAGGGAACCCCAGTTGAGGTTACCCAAAATGAGCTGGTTATAGAGGCTTATTTAGGCAAAGGAACCGCTGCAAGACTCAAGGGATACGGAGCAAAAAGCGCGAGTCTCCCTGAATCAAACGACTCATTACGGAGTAACGGTTGATGGATATCTTACTTAGTGTGAACCAATTGAGTGCTGGTTACAGTGCTCAAGGTGATAGTTCGGGCTCCAAGCGTTCAAATGCCCCTCAAACAACCCTTGAGATACTTCGCGATGTAAGTTTAGAGATTCGCAAGGGCGAGATGGTCGCTTTGTTGGGTAGCAATGGTGCTGGCAAAACCACACTGTGCTCGGTGCTGAGTGGACTTCTTAGTCCGACAAGCGGCAACGTCTATTTTGATTCTCAAAATATAACTCACTCATCTTACCCCAGTGTGGTTGCTGCTGGATTAATCCAAGTGCCCGAGGGGCGCAAGATATTTCCAAACCTAAGTGTGCAGGAAAACCTCTTACTGGGTGCCTTTAAAAGAGCCAAGCATTCAAGACACGAAAATTTGTCCAAAGTCTATGCGACTTTCCCAAAACTTAAAGACAGGGCCACACAACTTGCTGGCTCCATGAGCGGTGGCGAGCAACAGATGCTAGCTATCGGTAGGGGGATGATGGCTGAGCCACTTTTGTTGGTGCTTGATGAGCCCTCCTTGGGGCTTTCTCCTAAGTTGGTTGAAGAGATGTTTGAGTTGATCTTAAAACTCAAGAAGTCTGGGTTATCGATATTACTCGTTGAACAAAACGTTGGCCAGTCGCTCGAATGTGCAGATAGAGCCTATGTGCTGGAGAACGGTGCAATTCGTTTTACGGGTACCCCGGATGAGCTATTGGCCAGTGATGAACTTAGAGTTGCATATCTAGGTATTTGAGATACAAATGAAGTTGACTTTTCACCGATTAGCTCAATCTCTCAAATTCGATTTGAGGAGGACTTTGTTTGAGATGTCATGCATTTTAGTATTGTCCTCAACACCCGCCTTCAGCTGCTTTGCACAGTCCGCGCTCAATGCACCTATTGCACCTATTGCACCTATCAAAATTATTGTTGGTGCTCCGCCCGGCGGAACAACAGACACCACTGCCAGAATAGTTGCTCACGCACTAGGTACTCAACTCTTAAGAAACGTTATCGTTGAAAACCATCCAGGGGCGGGAGGTAATTTAGCCGCTGAATGGGTGGCACAAGCCCCGGCTGATGGGAATACCTTGCTCATGTGCTTTACCTCCCACGCCATCAACGCAAGCCTGTATCCTAATCTCAACTTCAATCCGATCAAAGATTTCACCCCTATCACCTTGGTTGCAAGTTCACCCTCAGTCCTTGTCGCAAGTCCTTCACTGGGTATTCGCAGTTTAAGTGAACTAATCACTTATGCTAAATCTCACCCCGGCAAGCTTAATTTTGCTATCGGTGCACTAGGTTCTTCACTGCATATGGCTGGTGAAGAATTCAAGATGCGCTCTGGGCTTTATATCGTGAACATTCCCTACCGGGGAACAGCGCCCGCTGTGCAAGACTTATTGGCTGGCCAGGTTGAACTTATGTTTGCGGCAGTGGGTAACGTTCAACAGCACATCAAAAGCGGGAAACTCATTGCCCTTGGAGTCACTAGCACTCGGCCCATAGACTCATTGCCTAATGTTCCCCCTATTGGACAAATCTTACCTGGCTTCGAGTCCAGTGCTTGGTTTGGTCTTTTAGGGCCAGCTGGGATGAGCACGTCCGTGCAAAAGGAGCTCTGGCAGGCCACACGCCAAGTGTTAAGTCTTCCTGATGTTAGAAAAAAAATTGAAATGGAAGGGGCCACCGTAGTTGCAAGTTCGGGCCCTGAGTTTTCAAACTTCTTAAGTAGCGAAGTTACTCGCTGGAGAAAGGTGGTTGCCTACTCGGGAGCCAAGCCAGAATGATGACTCAAGATAAAAATTCCAATCTTTCAACTTTGAAAAATGAAAAACTGCAGCCTCAGTCTCTTGCGCAAAAGCTTATCGCTAAAAGTGCCGGCTTAGAACAAGTCAGTGTAGGAGATATCGTAACTTGCAAAGTTGATTTGGCAATGTTTCACGACTCCTCAGGTCCTAGGAGACTCAAACCAATGCTTGAGAGCCTAGGGGCCAAAATTTGGGACACCTCAAAAGTGGTCTTGGTTTTGGATCATTACGTACCAGCAGTAGATGCCCAGTCCACCCAAATTGTTCAACTCACCCGGGACGTGGCTAAGCAGTGGAGGCTTCCTAACGTCATTGATTCAGAGGGGATTTGTCATGTTGTGTTACCCGAGCGTGGCCATTTAAAGCCTGGAATGCTTTGTGTGGGAGGAGACTCTCACTCCCCAACAGGGGGGGCTTTTGGTGCCTACATGTTTGGGATCGGAGCAACTGAGATGCTCGGAGTGGTGGTCACGGGTGAGATTTGGGTTCAAGTTCCCAAAACGCTTTGCATGAACTGGGGCGGAACACTTCAAAAGGGTGTTAGCGCAAAAGATATGATGCTTCACATGATTGCAAAACTTGGGATGAACGGCGGGGACTATCAAGCGGTTGAGTTTTGCGGCCAAGCGGTACAAAAACTAAACATGCAAGAGCGCATGACGCTCTCCAATATGAGTGCTGAGCTTGGCTCTCAGGTGGGTCTTATTGCACCGGATCAAGTCACTATTGAGTACTTAAAAAACACTCGAGCTGATCTGAGTGATGAATGGGTCAAAGAGGCTCTTGAGACATGGCACTCTGATCCAAAGAGTGAGTGCGAAGTGTTTGATTTTGATGCCAGCACACTTTCTCCTCAAGTCGCTGCGCCCCACAGTCCCGCAAATTCAAGTCCAATTGAGAGCTACGGAGAAGAGCGCTTTAATGTGGCCTACATTGGTGCATGTACAGGAGCAAAGATCGAAGACCTCAGGGCTGCTGCACAAATCTTGAAGGGACGAAAAGTCTCAAACTCTGTGAAACTCTTGGTCGCCCCCGCAAGCGCTCGAGAACAACGCATCGCACAAGAGGAAGGTACTTTGCAGGCTTTAACTGAGGCTGGAGCAACCCTACTCTCCAACAGTTGCGGTGCTTGTGCAGGGTATGGATTTGCCTTTGCTGAGCATGACCGAGTTATTTCTAGCACAGCCAGAAACTTCAAAGGCAGGATGGGGCCCTCTAGTGTTGAGGTGTTCCTAGCCTCTCCTCAAACAGTTGCGGCAAGTGCCCTTAGGGGTGAGCTTTGCGATCCAAGGGAGTACCTTGTATGAGCCCTAGCAGCAAAGTTTGGCGCTTGCCTAAAGACATTGATACCGATAATTTGGCGCCCGGGGCTTATATGAAGCTCCCCGTTGCGCAGATTGCAAAACACACACTGGAATCCATCCGAGCTGATTTCGCCGGCGGTGTAAAGCCCGGGGACGTCATTGTGGCGGGACCAAATTTTGGTATCGGATCCTCTAGAGAGCAAGCTGCAGGGGTTTTGGTTGAGTTGGGGGTTAGGGCCGTTATTGCACCCAGCTTTAGTGGTCTTTTTTTTAGGAATGCATTTAATTTAGGCCTGCTTTTACTGACCTGTGCGCAAGCCGGATTGATCAATGAGGAAGAAACTCTTCAAATAGAACAACAAATGAGTGATCTCTCCTCAAATGAGGCGTCTAGTGGAACACATGAGGGAGCACATGATGGAGCACATGATGGAGCAGTTCATACCTTTCACATTGTCGCTCCAAGTGGGCTAAGACTTGAATGCAAACCAATTCCTGATTTTTTAATGCAAATGATTGATCACGGTGGACTCCTTAATGTTTTGAAATATAAATACAAACAAAATTAGACGCATCATACAGTTCCACTCACACAGTTCTACTCACACAAATAATCATGCAAACACATACTCAAACTCCACGCACATCTGCTCCTGAGGAAACACACGCCATTGACGCTGTGACCCTGGCTGTTCTTAAAGGTCGTTTGGAGCAAATTGCCGACGAAATGGATGCAACTCTTTACAGGAGTGCATTTAACCCCATCATTGCAGAGGCCCATGATGCTTGTCACGGTATCTATGATGCTAAAAGTGGCGACACTCTAATCCAAGGCAAATCTGGTTTGCCGATCTTTGTAGGAGCCATGTCCTTTGCGGTCAGGCTTGCTCAAAGGGTCGCCGAGGAACGTGGGGGAATGCGTGAGGGTGATACTTGGTTGTTCAATGACCCCTATGAGGGCGGTACCCATGCCAATGACTTTAAATTGGTAAGACCTTTTTTTAGAGACGGGAAGCTCTTTTGCTTTCTCGCCTCAGCAGCGCATTGGCATGACGTCGGCGGTGCAGTCCCCGGTAACTACAACCCCCAAGCTACAGAGTGCTGGCAAGAGGCTGTGCAAATCCCACCCGTCAGAATTGTGAAAGCAGAAAAGCTTGACCAAGATGTTCTAGCCATCTTGACTGCCAATACTCGCTTGCCCAACAGTTTATGGGGCGACTTGAACGCACAACTCGCCGCTCTTGATTTGGGCGAGAAAAGGTTAAGTGGTTTGTTAGACGAATTTACTGCCCCAGTTATAGACTTTGCGATGCAAGAACTCAGGAGAAGAGCTTGTGTTTTGATGCGCTCAGAGATTACGAACATACCCGACGGAACTTATTCCTACCAAGACTATTTAGACAACGACGGAGTGAACGATCAACCTCTCCTAATCAGCCTGCAGATGAAGGTTCTTGGGGATAAATTAACGCTGGATTTCTCTAAAACTGCACCCGCATGCGCAGGCCCTGTCAACATATCTATGGCAACCTCGGTTGCTGCTTGTTACGTAGCACTTAAGCATCTTTTTCCAAACGTTCCGGCTAATGCAGGCGTTTTAGACGCGGTTGAATTTGTGATTCCCAACGGACTCGTCATTAGTGCCTCTAAGCCCAAGCCCGTTGGCGGTTATACAGAGACCATACTCAGGATGATTGATGTGATTTTTGGTGCCGCTTCACTTGCAAATCCAAATCTATCAATGGCTCATGCATACGGCACCATCAACGCGCTCTCTATTGCTGGACTTAGGAGCGATGAAGCACGCAAAGGGCAGCGCTGGGTGATGTTTAGTTTCTTTGGGGGTGGGCATGGAGCCCATTCCAGCGGGGACGGTTTAAACCATGGCAACGCACCTATATCGACGGCGACTATTCCACCGCTCGAGATTTTGGAGGCTGCGTACCCAGTTCGCTTTACTCAGTGGGCCCTTAGAGACAATTCAGGCGGCGCGGGTGAGCACAAAGGAGGCATGGGGGCTGTCTACGAAATCGAACTCCTAGAGGAAAGTGCAGAGGCCTTTATTTTCGGAGAAAGAGGTAAATTCCCACCCAAAGGTATTGTGGGCGGTGGCAACGGCATGGTCAATGTGTTTGAGTACGAAAACAATGGGCAGTTCTTAACACCCCCCATGATCTCCAAAATGCAGGGAATCAAGTTAAAGAAAGGCGAGAAGGTTCGTTTATCAACCCCAGGTGGAGGTGGATGGGGAGATCCCTCCAAGAGGTCTAAGAGTTTGAGGGATCAAGATGCAGAGCAGTCCCTTCATGCATCCAGTCAGCAAAGTGGGGGTAAGAAATAATGAGTACGAAGGATTCAAAATTGGTTGTGGGTGTGGATGTAGGAGGCACATTTACAGATCTATTCATCTTAGATGAATCAACCGGGCAAGCCAGCATTGTTAAGGTTCCCTCAACAAGGGGCAATGAATCACAAGGGTTCATGAATGCGCTTGGCAAAATTTCAGCTCAAAGCAATCTGAGCTCTAATCCAATTGAGATGATTAAAACCATTGTTCACGGCACAACGGTTGGAACCAACGCTCTTTTAGAGCGCAAGGTCGCTAAAACCGGCATGATCACGACAAGAGGATTCAAAGATGTCCTTGAGATGAGACGAAGAGACAGGCCGCACACATGGGGATTAAGGGGAGAGTTCAAACCGGTTATCCCAAGGCACTTAAGGCTCGAGGTCGACGAGCGAGTGCTGGCGGACGGTACACTGCATACAGCCCTGGACACCGAACAAGTCAAAGGCGCAGTTGAACAGTTGTTGGCCAGCGGTTGTGAGGCTGTATGTATTTTCTTTATCAACGCATTTGCAAACAAAACCAATGAACTAAAAGCTCTTGAGGTCGTAAAGTCTTTATGGCCCAATCAATTTATTACGAGCGCAGTGTTGGTCTTGCCAGAGATAAGAGAGTTTGAGCGTTGCTCGACCGCTGCGTTAAGTGCAGTGCTGCAACCTGTTGTCGGAGAGTATCTGAATAAACTGGATGACTCCCTAAGAGAGGCTGGGTTTGGGGGGGAGTTTCTGATAGTTCAAAGCAACGGTGGAGTGATGTCCCTTGAAACCGCTTCGGATATGCCGTTTAAGACTGCTTTGTCTGGGCCCGCGGCTGGAGTGATTGCTTGTGCAGAAATTGCCAAAGCAGCGGGATTTCCTAGGGTGATCACTGGGGACATGGGAGGTACCTCATTTGATGTATCCCTCATTGACGAAAAAGGGGCCAGTCTTGCAGCGCAAACAGCAATCGAGTTTGGCTTGGTCATTCGTTCACCGATGATACAAATTGAGACTATTGGTGCGGGGGGTGGGTCTATCGCAAGCGTTGATTCAAGCCAAATGCTTGGCGTAGGTCCAGAATCTGCTGGCAGTAATCCTGGTCCTGCTTGTTATGCAAGAGGCAATCTTAGACCAACAGTCACCGACGCCAATGTAGTGTTAGGGCGAATAGCTTCTGACAGGCCCTTGGGTGGTGGACTTTTAAAACCCCTTGACTTGTCTCTTGCAACTCAGGCGATCAAAGCGTATGTGGCTGACCCACTGGGTATAGATGTGATGAGCGCGGCTGAGGCTATTTTGAAGGTAGCCAACTCAAAGATGGCCGGTGCAATACGCCTGGTCTCTATAGAGAAAGGGTATGACCCGCGCGACTTCGCTTACATGCCTTTTGGTGGTGGGGGTGCTCTTCACGTTTGCGCGATGATGAGGGAGGTCGGGGTCAAAAGCGGCCTTATTCCTAGGTACCCCGGCGTTACCTCTGCACTTGGCTGTGTGATTGCAGATATGCGTCATGACGGTGTTCAAACCTTAAACACTGCGCTCGACGCTCTTGACATGGGCTTAGTTGCTGAACTCATAAATTCAATCTCTGATACTTGCCACAAAAGACTTGATCAAAGCGGCGTTAAATTTGTAGAAGTCCAAGAGCAATTGAGTTTTGATATGCTTTATGTGGGTCAGACTCATACCTTGAATGTGAACATATCACAGGGGCTAGAGGACTTGCAAGCTGCAGGCTCCAAGCCCTGGAGCACCTTAAGTGTTCACGCCATAAAGCAAGCATTTGAGGACTCTTACCGCAATGCCTTTGGCAGAACTTTGGGAGATATAGGCATCAAAGTACTGAATTTAAGGTTTTCAGTGGTTGGGGTTCGACCAAAATTTGACTTAAGTGTTTTGGCCCCCCAACTAACAAAAATGCCGGAGCCGCTTGGCTATCAAAATGTGTTTCACGCAGGCGTGCTACATAAGGCCATTCGTTATGCTCGTCTTGATTTACCTGTCGGAGCCACTTTGCAAGGACCTGCTATTTTGGAGCAAAGTGATACGACGCTCTGGCTTGAGCCAGACTTTTATGCTGTAGTAGATAAGCTTGGTAATTTGATCCTGACCCAAGATAAGCCAAGGGGTTTGTAAAATGCAAGATCAACATTTGAATAAGTCAGACTCAGACAAGAGCTGCAGCTCGGTTGCACTATTGATCATAGACCTTCAAAATGATTTCCTGCATCCAGATGGTGCTTATGCAAGGGGCGGCGCGGTGAGTGAGAAGGCGAGGGCTTTGCCGCAAAGGGTTCTGCAAGTTGCCAAACAAATCAAAGACCGTGGAGGAATGGTTGTTTCAAGTCTTTTTACGCTTTGGCCCGGAGTTGGGGGGGAGCCTCTGATCTCAGATCATCTCAGAAAACTGAGACCCTTTTTGGCCAAAGGAGATTTTCAACCCAATGGTTGGGGTCAACAAAATGTAGAGGAACTTAAAAGTTTGGTCGACTTCTCTGTCTCTAAGGTGGCTTACTCAGCCTTCTTTAACACCCAACTTGACTGGGTGCTTACAAGAGCGGGGATCAAAGAGTTGGTGGTATGCGGGATTGTGACCAATGGGGGAGTCGCCAGCTCGGTCAGAGATGCACATGTCCGCGATTACAGGTGCACAGTGCTTAGCGATGGTTGCGCAGCGTTTAGCGATCAAATACACGAGACATCTCTCCTGGATCTCTCAACAGTCGCAACAGTGATGAGTTGTGATGAGTATCTGAGCGTCATTTAATCAACAATTAAAGCCCAAGTAATTAGAACGATGATGGATTCCTTTTACAAATTAGGCAAATTAGACAAATGAAGCAAATTATGCAAAGCTTGACTCATTCCTCTGCCCCTATGGTTAAATATGTCTCATCGATCACGGAGTTCAAACCCTCCGCCCATCTTCAAGTCGCTATCGTGGGGGGCGGTGCTGCTGGACTATCTTGCGCTCTTCATTTGCATGACCGAGGAATTGAATCTGCGGTGTTTGAGCGGGACAAAGTGCCAAGTGGATCAACCGCCTTGTCATCAGGATTTATTCCGGCCCCCTGTACGCGCCTTCAAAAGAGTATGTCTATTAAAGACAGCGTGGAACTCTTTGTATCTGATTTAAAGCGTAAGTCTAAGGGCCAGGGTAGTCAGACTTTAGAGGTGGCTTATGCAGGGGCTGTAGCAAAAGCGTTGGACGCCCTTGAGTTCAACCATGGATTTAACTGGGAGATACTGGATCAATTCTTATATCCTGGACACAGTGTTCACAGAATGCACGCTCTTCCTGAGCGCACAGGCCAAGCATTAATGGGGCGCTTGCAAGTAGCGACTGACAAATTAGGCATACCCGTTCTAACCCACAGTTTGGTCAATGAAATTTGGATGCATGATGACTTGGTCATTGGAGTAGGCATACAAAGGTCTGACGGTGCACTAGAGCACTACGGGTGTGACGCTCTTGTACTGTGTTGCAACGGATACGGTGGCAATCAAGAATTGATTAAACGCTATATTCCACAGATGCAAAACGCCACATTTGCTGGTCATATCGGCAATGACGGTAGCGCGTTGATTTGGGGTACTCAGTTGGGAGCTGAGCTCTGTGATTTAGGAGGATACCAAGGTCACGGGTCTTGGGCAGTGCCTCACGGTATTTTGGTGACCTGGGCCCTGATGATTCACGGAGGGATTCAACTGAATGCTTTGGGGGAGCGCTTTCACGACGAAACAAAAGGCTATTCAGAGGCCGCAGTGGAGGTGCTCAAACAACCCGCAGGCGTGGCTTGGTGCGTTTTTGATGAGAGCACTTATTTGCACGGCTTGGAATTTCCAGATTTTAAGAGTGCGGATCAAGCTGGTGCAGTACTGCGGTTCTCTGGTTTAGATCAGCTTGCTCAATCGATTGGGTGTGATGTTCAAAAAATACAGCAAACATTGCGCTCAATTGATAAAGCCGTTTTGACGGACAAAGGGGAGGACCAAGCGACGGGCAGGATTTTTAAAAGAGCCCTCTCTTTAGCCAACGCTGAAGACGCGGGTGTCTACGCAGTAAAAGTCACAGGCGCTTTGTTTCACACTCAGGGCGGGTTAAATATTGACGAGAACGCCAGAGTGCTCAAAAGCGGTGCAGGAGCCTTTGATAATCTTTACGCTGCAGGGGGCGCTGCAAGAGGGGTATCCGGTAACGAGGTCTGGGGTTATTTATCGGGTAACGGATTGCTGAGCGCTTTCGCTGGTGCCTATTTGGCCGCAACTTCGATTGATAAAACAATTAAAGATAAAAATTCAGATAAAGCTTAAATATAGAAATATAAACAAACATGAGCAACATTAAAAAATTGATTCAACAAGACACCGCACTTTTAGCGCCTGGTGTTTATGATGCTTTGAGTGCCCTCATTGCTGAGCAAACTGGATTTAAGGCTGTATATCTCTCAGGTGCATCGATTGCTTACACATCCCTTGGTCGATCCGATATTGGCTTAACCACTGCCACCGAAGTTGCTCAGGTGCTTGGTAATATCCGCCAAAGAATTTTGATTCCCATCATTGTTGATGCTGACACGGGATTTGGGAACGCACTTAATACGCAAAGAACAGTTAAAGATTTTGAGCGTTTAGGGGCTAACATGATCCAATTAGAGGATCAAGACTTTCCCAAGCGATGCGGGCATTTAGACGGTAAACGGTTGGTACCCCTAAATGAGATGGTGGGAAAATTAAAAGCAGCCTTGGACGCAAGACGCTCCTCAGATACATTGATTCTTGCTAGAACTGACGCCGTTGCGGTTGAGGGGTTTGACGCAGCAATGGATCGTGCACAAGCTTTTGTGGAGTGCGGTGTTGATGCTTTATTCATAGAGGCATTAAAAACACCAGAACAAATGCAAAAAGCTTGCTCATTATTTGCTAAAAAAATCCCCATGCTAGCCAATATGGTGGAGGGGGGTAAAACTCCGATACACAGTGCAAAAGAGTTAGGGGAGATGGGCTACAAGATCGTCATATTTCCTGGAGGAACGGTCAGATCAGTAGCATTTAATTTAAAACATTACTATGCAAGCTTGAATGAACATTTGAGCACTCAGTACAGACGCGGTGAGATGCTCGATTTTGATGAACTCAATCAAACCATTGGAACTCCAGAATTTTTGGAGCTTGGGCGCAAATATGAGACTTAAATTAAGGACTTGACCAACCGTGGTTGGTTGGTCGTGATTGACGTCTATTCAGGTGTACTAGTAATTTTTTTACTTAGAATGCCCTCTGCTTTTACGCTCCAGTGTGAGCACCAGTTGGCTGCTTTAACCTCATCATAATGATCCATCCGTTCTTGAACACGAGTTGCCGGAGGTTGTTGAAAGTAAGAGTAGCCACACCTTAAACTAGTTGTTGAAGAGTCTGAATTCAGCACGTAAGCACAGTTCATACAGGCTTTTGCGGGCGTAGGGGTGGTGTTTGACATGTAGGGAGAATTAATATCTTCTAGAGGCTATAACGCGCTAAGGCGTAATTTCGTTGACGAACTGGGGAATACTATTGTGAAGATTTACCGCCTAGTTTTACGTCCTCGAGGCTTTAAGTTGAAGACTTAACAAAAGAGTTTTGATCATTGTCCTTTAATATAATCAATCTTTTAACTAAACGAGATACCAACTGTGGAAAAAAACTCATTTCAAAGCTTTTATGATCAATTATTAAGTTTTTTTCATAATTTATTTGGTTTAAAACCTACAGATAAAGAACATTCTGGCCTTCAAGGCGGCGAAAGTGATCACACTATCCAAGCCAACAATACTGGTGAGGGCCACAACCAGGCTCATGTTCACACGGATCAGCATTCTCATGAAAATGTAAGTTCAAACGAACAAGTTAAGTTAGAAGCACAAAACACAAATTCATTAGCAAGTCTTGATTTAAATTTGTTTCATAAGATTGATACCTTAATCGGCGCGGGAGCTGAGGCTTTTGCAGGTGCAGATGTGAGTGTTCATTACACTGGGTGGTTGATTGATACAAACGCCGCGGATCTTAAAGGGGCAAAGTTTGACAGCTCTGTTGATCGTGGCCAAACATTCAACTTCCCCCTAGGAGCGGGTCATGTGATTAGAGGCTGGGATGAGGGGTTTGCGGGCATGAAAATAGGGGGCAAGCGCACCTTGCTTATCCCACCTGAGATGGGCTACGGGGCAAGGGGGGCGGGCGGAGTGATTCCTCCTAATGCCAATTTGATGTTTGAAGTTGAGCTACTTGGGGTTGAATAAAAGATTGTCAAATTTATAAATAATACATCGGTTGTTTTAAATCAACTTATGTATGATGGGTGAGTAAATCTAAGCCTGATTTGCTCACCCAATTTTCTTCTTTAAATTAGATCTTTTACAGCGGCCACAATAGCTTGTGTAGTGATGCCAAAGTGCTTGTAAAGCTGGGGTGCTGGAGCTGACTCTCCGAAGGTGGCTATGCCTATCACTTTGCCTTGGCGACCTACGTATTTATGCCAAAAGTCTGGCTGTCCCGCCTCAACTGCAACTGCAGGTAAGTTGAGCGGAATAACCTTGTGACGGAATTCTTGACTCTGTCTATCAAAAAGATTAGTACAAGGCATGGACACAACTCGTGTAGAAATTGCTTGCTCTGCAAGTATCTTTTGAGCCTCAAGCGCCAAATATGTCTCAGAGCCAGTTGCAATAATCACAGCAACGGGATTGACCATATCTTTAAGGATGTAGCCGCCTTTTCTTACATCGGATTCAGACACTGCGCTTTCAAGAAGTCTTGGTAAATTCTGTCTTGATAGGGCAAGGAGGGAGGGGCCATCATGTCTTTGTATTGAATGGGCCCATGCAACTGCAGTTTCCAGTGAGTCTGAGGGTCTCCACACATCAAGACCGGGAATCAATCGCAAGGAAGGTATGTGCTCAACACTTTGGTGGGTCGGGCCGTCCTCGCCAAGGCCAATGGAGTCATGCGTCATCACATGAATAACGCGCAACTTCATGAGCGATGCCATACGGATGGCATTTCTGCTGTAGTCACTGAAGGTGAGGAAAGTCCCCCCATAAGGGATGTATCCCCCGTGCAGTGCAATGCCGTTCATCATGGCGGCCATGCCGAACTCTCTGACCCCGTAGGACATGTGATTGCCCCAATGATCGCGCCCTGCGACTGTGCAACCCTTGAAGTTGGTCAGATTAGATCCGGTCAAATCTGCGCTTCCCCCAAAAAATTCAGGCATAAGAGGGGCCAATAAATCGAGTGCGTTTTGGCTTGCTTTGCGAGTAGCAACCGGGTCCGCCTTGGCTACGACATTTTCAAACAAGGCTTTCAAGCCCTGCTCAAAGCGGGTTGATAAAGTCCCCTTCATCCGTCTTTCAAACTCTAGTGCTTTTTCGGGGAAATGGGTGCGGTACTCTTGCATGACTGAGTTCCACTGGGCTTCAAATTGTTCGCCTCTCGCTGTTGCATCCCAAGCAGCCATGATGGGCTGTGGGATCACAAAGGGCTCGTGGTTCCAATTCAAGGCCGCTCGGGTCGCAGCAACCTCGGCTGCGCCCAGCGCTGAGCCGTGCACACCCTCTGTTCCACCCTTGTTCGGGGAGCCTTTGCCAATGGTTGTTTTGCAGCAAATAATTGTAGGACGCCCATCACTTTGGGTGGCCTGATCTTTGGCCCTCAAAATAGCTAGATCAACGGCCCTAGTGTCATGACCATCAACCCCCGCAATAACGTTCCAACCGTAAGACTCAAACCTTTTGGGTGTATCGTCGGTGAACCATCCCTTGACGTGTCCGTCAATTGAAATTCCGTTGTCGTCGTATAAAAAGATGAGCTTTGATAGTCTAAGCGTGCCAGCAAGTGAGCAAACCTCATGGCTTATGCCCTCCATTAAACATCCGTCACCAAGGAATGCGTATGTAAAGTGGTCAACTATATTTAGAGCCTTCCCATTAGCGACTTCGTTGAATTCTTCAGCCAAGAGTTTCTCGGCAAGCGCCATTCCAACTGCGTTAGCTATTCCTTGTCCTAAGGGACCGGTGGTCGTCTCAACTCCTGGAGTAATGCCTACCTCTGGGTGTCCTGGGGTTTTAGAGTGAAGTTGGCGAAAATTTTGTAACTCAGTTATGGGTAAATCGTATCCAGTTAGGTGAAGTAATGCATAAATTAGCATGGACCCGTGACCGTTTGAGAGTACAAATCGGTCTCTGTTAAGCCAATGAGGGTTCTTAGGGCTATGCCTTAAGTGTCTGTTCCACAGCACTTCTGAAATTTCTGCCATCCCCATCGGAGCGCCCGGATGTCCTGACTTGGCTTTTTCAACCGCATCCACAGCTAACATACGAATTGCATTGGCCATATCGTTAGCCAAAGCGGGTGAGGGAGGTTGAGGCAGAGTCATTTCAGAGAAATCCTTTAAAAGAAGGAATATTCTAGCGCCTCAGTCTCGTGTTAAAGCGAAATAATAACAAGAATCTTTTTAAACGATCGAGGATATTCTCTCTAAAATTCAACTGATATTTTTTTTCTGAAAGACCCCGCTATTCTCGCTTTTACAAACCTGGAGAATCTCTCTCTGCTGGTCTTCGTTAGATTCAACTCCATTGAACTCCATTGAATATGCGATGTATTCAGCAGATTACTGCTAGAGTAGCTTTACTAAGCGATCAATCAAGGGTTGGATCAAGGGTTGGATCAAGGGTTGAATCAAGCCCCAAAGGGACGCTTGGGTTAATAAAGCATCTCTAATGCAAGTGCAGTTGCTTCTCCGCCGCCGATGCAAAGCGAAGCCACTCCCCGCTGGAGGCCGTGTTTCCTGAGCGCTCCTAACAAAGTCACTACAATCCTGGCCCCAGAGGCTCCAATGGGATGGCCTAGTGCGCAAGCTCCTCCATTGATATTAACTTTATTGGCGTCTAGCTTTAGGTCCTTTATTGCAGCCATTGCAACTACTGCAAACGCCTCGTTGATTTCAAACAAGTCAACACTATCCGTTGTCCAACCCGTTTTTTTCATAAGCTTTTGAATGGCCCCAATCGGTGCAGTTGGAAACAAATCAGGGGCAGCTGCGTGATTTACATAACCTACTATTTTTGCTAAGGGGTGAAGCCCAAGTTGCTTTGCTTTTGAAGATTTCATGAGCAACAAGGCTGCTGCTCCGTCAGAGATGGATGATGAATTGGCCGCAGTTACGGTTCCGTCTTTCTTAAAAGCGGGTTTAAGTGTTGGAATTTTTTCAATATTCACAGCAAAGGGACCCTCGTCTTTATCGATGGTTTGCTCTCCCTTTTTAGATTGGACTGTGATGGGTGCAATCTCCCAATTAAAGTCACCTCTCTTACTCGCCTCTTGCGCTCTAGTTGTTGAGCGAACGGCGAATTCATCTTGTTCCTGTCTTGAAAAGGAATAACTGGTTGCGCACTGCTCAGCAAAAGTGCCCATCAATTTACCTCTGTTCTCAACGGAATAAGCGTCCTCCAATCCGTCCATGAACATGTGATCTATTAATTGACCGTGACCTAAGCGATAACCCCCTCTTGCTTTAGGTAAAAGGTAAGGCGCCTGAGTCATCGACTCCATTCCACCAACAACCGCACATTCGAATGATCCAGCCATGATCCCGTCTGCGCCGAGCATGATAGTTTTCATGGCGGATCCGCAAACTTTGTGCACCGTTGTGCAAGCAACACCGTGGTCTAAATTAGCTTGTAGCGCGGCTTGTCTTGCGGGGGCTTGACCTTGACCGGCTTGCAAAACGCAACCCATCAAAACTTCCTCGACCAAAGACTTATCAGCACCAGAGCGCTCAAGTGCCGCTTTGATTGCATGGGCACCTAGATTGGCCGCTGTAAAACCAGACAACACGCCCTGAAAACTGCCCATAGGTGTTCTTGCAGCGCTGACGATTACGACATGATCTTGGGACATATGTGTGCCTATTTGTGCTTAAATAATTATCTTGCTGTTAATCGAATTGCGCCGTCTAGTCTTATCACCTCACC
>Ga0164297_10001988_pt1 | contig 20742 bp, 23 predicted proteins | sample GEODES058metaG_FD_113539 | JGI IMG/M metagenome (GOLD analysis project Ga0164297, IMG submission 113539) | Dystrophic lake water microbial communities from Trout Bog Lake, Wisconsin, USA - GEODES058 metaG | ecosystem: Environmental > Aquatic > Freshwater > Lake | place: USA: Trout Bog Lake... | reverse complement strand
TCGACGGGAGCGGCGTCGGCCGCCACGTCATGTCGGCGGACCTCGAGGGCGCCGCTGGATGCAGGAAGCGAGCGGAGATCGAGGTCAGTGGCCAGCACGCGACCTGTGGTCCCTACTGCCTCGAGAAGGCGGCCGATGAGCCCCCCACCTCCGGCACCGACCTCCCAGCACGCCCACCCCTGGGCAATGCCCACCGTCTTGAGCACCGCCATCGACCACGGATCGAAGAGCTCGCCGAGCAGCATATGGCGACGAGCGACTGGGTCGGTCGGGCCAGCGAGGAGGTAGTCCGAAGGTGACGCGCTCATCCCTGCACCGTAGCGATGGGCTCACGCGATGTCGCGATGCCTGATCCCGACCAACGAGGTGAAGGCGAGCACCACGGAGATTCCGATGAGCACCAAGAGCGGGAGGACGTGGATCACCTGCGCAGGATCCTTCGGGACGTGGGCGAACACTGAAAGGCCCAGGAGGATGCCAGGCAGGCCGAGAGCGGACCCGAACAGCATGATGACGAAGGTGGCAGCGACGATCGGGAGGGCGACGACGCTCCAGCGGGGGATGGTTCCGACCAGGGCTGCCGTCACGGTGACGAGGACCCAGATCGCCGGTAGCTGAGCGGCCGTGGCGGCCAGGACGTGGGCGAGGGAGACCGTGGCGCCCGTCGTCGAGGCGCCGATGCCGAGTGCCAGCCCTCCGGTGGCGATGGCGAGCGAGGCGGCGATGAGGGCGAGCACGAGCTGGCTGACGAACCAGCGAGCTCGGGTGAGCGGTGTGGCCAGGAGAATCTCGACGCGGCCCGCCACCTCCTCGCTGCGGGCCTTGAGCATGATCTGTACGCCGACGATGGCCGCCATCAGGGCCAAGATCGACAGGACCTCGCCGACGAAGAGATCCGTGAGGCTCCCCGCGCCGTGGACGAGGAAGGCTCGAAGTGCGCTGTTCGTCGCGAAGAGCTTCGTCAAGGAGGGTACGGCGGCACCGAAGACCGCACCGAAGGCGGCGAGCCCGACCAACCAGAGCATGCTCGAGGTGGCACTGAGCCTCCAGGCCAGCCCGAAGGACCCGGCGAGACTCCGGGGAGCGGTACCTGGGCCGGGGCGTGGCTCGAGCAGACCCGACCCCACGTCTCGCCGGTTGAGGAACATCGCGGAGGTTGCCAGGAGCACGGCGCCAAGCGCCAAGGGGAGCAGGGCCACTGCGGTGCTGTTGGTGGTGAACGGGGCAGCCTTCTCGATCCAGCCCAGAGGGGAGAGCCACGACAGCCAGGCGGTGCCGGTGGCATCGCCCCACGCTCGCACCAGGTACGAGAGGGCAAGGATCCCCAGGGCTGCACTGACGGCACCACGGGCGAAGTTGGCGATCTGCGAGGCAAGCGCGGCGACGCCGGCGAAGAACACGCCGGTCACCGCCACGAGGAGCCCGAAGCACGCCGCGCCCCGGAGCGGCGCGCCACCCGCCACAAGGCCCGCGGTCGTCAGGGCGCCTGCGGCCACGCACACCATGAGGGCCAACGTCACGCCTGCGGCCGCGAGAGCGAATCGCCCCACGCCGGTTGAGCCCAGAAGGTCAGCTCGACCCGCCTCCTCTTCAGCGCGCGTGTGGCGGACCACCGTCAAGATGGCGATGATGGCCACGAAGAGGCAGGAGAAGACGCCAGTTCGCCATGCCGTGAATCCTCCGGAGGTGGTGAGCGACCGTCCCGTCCCGTAGAGCAAGAGGAGGGCGGGGTTGGCGGAGAGAGTTCCTGCGATGCTTGCTCGACTCGCTGGCGTCGAGAAGAGACCTTCGTAGGAGCGATAGGTGATGGCAGGGAGCAGTGCGATGGTGATCACCCAGACGGGCAGTCGAAGCCGGTCGAGCCTGATCGCCTGACCCAGAAGGATCCCGTAGCCCGCGAGCGGCCGCTTCATGGGGTCGAGCCCGGAGTCCTGGTGTACTCCTGGAGGAACAGCTCCTCAAGGGATGGTGGCTGGGCGCGGAGCGACAGGAGGCCGGCTGCTGCGAGGGCCGTCATGGTGCTCGTCATCTCGGTGTCGTCGACGTCGAAGGTGACCTGCGGGCCGTGGTGGCGAACCGAGTGCACCCCCGGCCACGAGGCCAGGTCGTCAGGGACGGCCTGCAGGGTCGCCGTGACGGTGGTGCGCGACATCGTGCGCAGCTCGTCCATGGAGCCGTGCTCAACGATGACACCATCTCGGATGATGCTGACGTGATCGCAGAGCGCCTCGACCTCCGAGAGGATGTGGCTGGAGAGGAGAACGGTGGCGCCGTCCCGTTGGCGCTCCTCGACGCATCGCCGGAACGTCTCTTCCATCAGCGGGTCGAGGCCCGCGGTCGGCTCATCGAAGATGAACAGGTCGGCGCGAGCAGCGAGCGCAGCGACGAGAGCGACCTTCTGTCGATTCCCCTTGGAGTAGGCACGGCCTCGCTTGGTGGGGTCGAGCTCGAAGCGCTCGATCAGCTCCGCTCGTCGCTCAGGGTTGAGCCCGCCGCGCAAGCGACCCAAGAGGTCGATGACCTCGCCGCCGGTCAGCTGCGGCCAGAGGTTCACGTCGCCCGGGACGTAGGCCAGCCGTTGATGGAGGGAGCCAGCGTCGGTCCACGGGTCACCGCCCAGCAGGCTCACGCGTCCTCGGTCGGCGCGGATGAGGCCCAACAAGATCCGGATGGTGGTGGACTTGCCGGCGCCGTTCGGACCCAAGAAGCCATGGACCGATCCTTCACCCACCCTGAGCGAGAGTCCCTGGAGGGCCTTGGTCGACCCGAAGGACTTGTGCACGTCGTCGATGACGATGGCATCGCTCATGAGTCGCCGGGATGCGTGGCGTGCCCGATGACCTGCCGACGGGTCGCGGCACGACGGTGGGATGGCGAGAGGGGACTCCGGCGTCGCTCGCTGGTGGGCATGATCTGATGATGCCAGAGGTCGATCAGCTCGACACGGGCCGAAGGTCACCGGTGTCAGGTCGTTCTGGTCGGTACCCTCGAGGCATGGTCCCCACGCTCGCCTCGCGAATCGAGGGATGTCTTGTGGGCGGCGCCGTAGGCGACGCACTCGGCGCCCCGTTCGAGTTCGCATCGTGGACGGAGATCACCCGCGTCGTCGGCGAGGTGGGGATCACGAGCGTCCAGGCGCCTGGCCACTTCACTGATGACACCCAGATGACGCTGTTCACCTGTCAGGCGCTGCTCCACGCCAACTTGGAGCTCGAGGCGCTCGGGACCTGCGATCCGGTCGTGCGGCTCTATGACGCCTACCTCGCCTGGTTGGTCACCCAAGGTGCGAGCTTCGAGCAGGTCCGGCGCCAGGACGGACCGTCATCTCCCGCAGGGTGGTTGGTGGGTGTGCCGCTCCTTCATCGTCGAGAGGCGCCCGGGATGACGTGCGTGGGCGCACTCGAGAGCGGCCGATGCGGCACGATCGCCTCACCGATCAACGATTCGAAGGGGTGTGGCGGAGTGATGCGAGCTGCGCCGGCAGGCATCTTGACGATTGCTGCTCCACCGGGCTCCGCACCCGAGGAGGCGTACCACCTCGGGTGCGAGGTGGCCGCCATCACCCATGGGCACCCTGAGGGCATCCATGCCGCCGGATGCCTTGCCGCAATGATCCACGTCCTCCTCAACGGTTCCGAGGTCTCGGAGGCCGTCGAGGTCTGTCGACCGCTCACCACGCCGGTGCTGCGCTCGGTCCTCGACCATGCCGTCGACGTCGGAAGCGATGGCCCCCCGGGACCGGAGCTCCTCAATGAGGAGCTCGGTGCGGGTTGGGTGGGGGAGGAGGCCCTGGCCATCGCCGTGGCCTGCGCTGTTCGCGCCCCATCCTTCACCACCGGCGTCCTGGCCTCGGTGAACCACTCGGGTGACACCGATTCGACCGGATCGATCTGTGGAAACGTCCTCGGCGCGCTGCTCGGGATCGACGCGGTCCCAGTCCCGATGATCGATGCTGTCGATGGGATGTCGGTCGTCGAGCAGGTGGCGGCGGACGTGACCTCCTGGGTCACCGAGCGTCCGAGCGCGGTGGAGCCGAACGAGGTGTTCGGCGACCTCTTCAATCGGTACGTCGCGGTGGTTGACCGACCGGCATCCATGGGTGCAACGGAGGTGGACCGGCTCGATCGGTGAGCCATCCCGCCAGGGCCGTGATCGAGGTGCGGTCGGTGATGGTGGCGAGGCACTCGTCGACGAGGATGGCGCTCATCGCCGGTGGCCAGGCATCTGGCTCGAAGCCGATCCCGAGATCAGTGTGGTGGAGCACGACCTCCCGCTCGCGACGACCCAGGACCGTGATCCCCGACTGGAGCTCTCCGCTCGACGAGGGGGTCTCGAACTCCCACGTCGCCGGCGGGAGTGTGGGGATGAGCTCATCGAGCGCAGCGGCGGACGCGATGACGTCGAGGCGAAGCACCTCGTAGGGCCGCCGTGCCCCTGCCTCGATCTGTTCGGCGCGTCCCGCGAGACCCCCGTCGTACTGCTCGATCATGGTGCCAGTCGCCGATGCGCGCAGTCGGCGCACGACGCTGTCGGCGTTCCGAGCGAGGTGGGTGAGCAGATGACCGATGGTCCAGCCCGGCAGGCGGCTTGGGCTGGTCGCGTCGAGCTCCTGGGCCAGGAGGTCGGCGATCAAGGCACTGTGGGCGGCACGGACTCGATCGTGGACGAGCGCAACGTCATCGATACGCAGCATCGGTCGATCCTATGGCTGGTCAGTACGATTGGCCCATGGAACTTTCGATGGAGCACAAGGTTGCGCTGGTCACAGGCGCAAGTCGCGGGATCGGGCTGGCGATCGCGGCCCGATTGGCGGAGGCGGGCGCCGATGTCCTCCTGGTGTCGCGCAAGCCCGAGGGCTTGGCGGCAGCGGCGGAATCCCTCGCCGGTCTGCCCGGACAGGTGTCCTGGTTCGCGGCGCACGTGGCTCGAGAAGAGGAGGCCCATGCCGCGGTTGGTGCGTGCCTCGAGCGCTATGGCCGACTTGATGCGCTCGTGAACAATGCGGGGACGAACCCGTACTTCGGGCCGATGCTCGACATCGATGCAGCCCGGATCCAGAAGACCTTCGAAATCAACCAGGCCTCGATCATCTACTGGAGCCAGGCGGCATGGCGAGCGTGGCAGTCGGAGCACGGAGGCACCATCTTGAACATCGCCTCGATCGGCGGTCTTGGCCCCGAGCCCATGATCGGTTGGTACAACGTGACCAAGGCGGCGGTGATCCACACGACGACGCAGCTCGCCTATGAGCTCGCCCCCAAGGTTCGCGTGAACGCCATCGCACCAGGTCTGGTCAAGACCGAGCTCGCCCGAGCCCTGTGGGAGCCCAACGAGGAGCGCATCGCCAGCCACATCCCGCTCAAGCGCCTTGGCGAGCCCGATGACATCGCCACTGGCGCTCTGTTCCTCCTCAGCGATGCCTCATCGTGGATCACCGGGCAGACCCTCGTGATCGACGGCGGGACCACCAACCAGCCGACGGGCGGCGTCAGCTGAGGAGCGCGCGTCGGATCTTGCCGTTCGCTGTCTTTGGAAGCGTGTCGGTGAGCACGAGCTCCTTGGGTGACGCGTAGGGAGCGAGCTGCTCTCGGACGACACCTTGGATTGCAGCGAGCGTCGGGGGCTCGCCCCCGGGGACCACCCACGCAACGACTCGCTCGCCCCAGACCTCGTCGGGGCGCTTCCAGACCGCCACCGACTCCACCCCGTCGAGCGATCCGATCACGCGCTCGACGTCGACGGGGTAGACCTTCTCGCCTCCGGTCACGATGACCTCGCTGAGCCGGCCGCGGACGCGGAGGTGCCCGGTGTCGTCGAGCTGGCCGGCATCGCCGGTCGCCAGCCATCGTCCGGACCCGTCGGGGCCGGCCACCAAGGGGGCAGGCCGATCGCGATAGGACCGCAGGGCGGTCGGAGAGGCGATCAGGACCTCGCCGAGCCCGTCACTGTCGGGCGCCTCGATTGCCAGCTCGACGCCTGGCAGGGGCAGCCCGTCGTAGACGACGCCGGATCCCGTCTCCGTCATTCCGTAGGTGGTCACGACATTGCGTGGGAGTGCGGCGGGTGGTGCCGCGCCACCGAGGAGGATCATCTCGAAGATCGTGGGATCGATGCGCCCAAGCGCGGTGGTCACGAGCGAGGCGTGGGTGGCACCCCGGCGAGCAGCCCTCTCGAGCTCTGCGGGATCCGGTCGGTCGATCACGTCGCATGGCGTCCTGGTCACGAGGGAGCGGGCCATGACCGACAGGCCGCCGATGTGGACTGCGGGCAGGCAGCAGAGCCACCGGTGCTGACCGGGGTCGATCCCGAGAGCGTGCGTGGTCATCTCCGCCGATGCGACGACGGCCTCCATCGTCAAGATCGCCGCCTTCGGCGCAGACACCGATCCGGAGGTGAGTACGACGAGCGCATCCCCGGCCTCGGTCCCGATCCCATCGTCGAGTCGGTGGACGCCGTCGTGGTCGAGGCGCTGCGTCGGTCGGAGCGCACGCATGGCGGACTGGCGAGCCTCGGTGCCCCAGCGAGGGTCGAGCACGGTCACCGCGTGACCTGCCTCCCAGGCATCGGCCAGCGCGGCAAGCATCACAGGACCTTGGGGAAGGTCGAAGGCGATCAGTTCAGGCACCAACGAGAGCCTATGGCCGAAACGAGGGCTGTCGGCGTGTCGACCGGTAGCGTGGGCAACGTGACAAATGAGACCCCCACCACCGTGATCACCGGCCCCCCTCACGACCCCGTCGACGATTTCCGAGGCCTGCCCGCTCCCTCGTGGGAGCGCAGCGGCGACTATGGCGACATCACCTACGACGTTGCTGAGGGCATCGCCAAGATCACAATCTGTCGACCTGAACGGCGCAACGCGTTCCGCCCGCAGACCCTCTTTGAGCTCACCGATGCCTTCACACGTGCTCGCGACGACATCAGCGTCGGGGTGATCGTGCTCACGGGCCAAGGCCCCGACGCCTTCTGCTCAGGAGGTGACCAGACCATCCGCGGCGACGATGGCTACATCGGCGATGACTCGGTGGCGCAGCAGGGGGTCGGCCGACTCAACGTCCTGGACCTTCAGGTTCTGATCCGCCGGATCCCGAAGCCCGTCATTGCCATGGTGGCCGGCTACGCCATCGGCGGGGGCCACATCTTGCATCTGGTCTGCGACCTCTCGATCGCCGCCGACAACGCGCGCTTCGGGCAGACGGGCCCGAAGGTGGGGAGCTTTGATGGCGGCTACGGCTCAAGCCTCTTGGCGCGCGCCATCGGCGTGAAGCGCGCCAAGGAGGTGTGGTTCCTCTGTCGCCAGTACGACGCAGCCACGGCCCTGGACTGGGGTCTGGTCAACACCGTGGTCCCGCTTGGCGATCTCGAGGCCGAGACGGTGGCGTGGTGCCGGCAGATCCTGACCCTCTCGCCACTGGCCCTTCGCATGCTCAAGGCTGGCTTCAATGCCGCCGAGGACGGGTTGGCAGGCGTCCAGCAGCTGGCGGGCGACGCCACCATGCTCTTCTACATGTCCGAGGAGGGGCAGGAAGGCCGCAATGCCTTCGTGGAGCACCGCAAGCCTGATTTCTCTCGGTTCCCGCGCCGGCCGTGACGACGGCCCCGGCGGCCGGGAAAACGCCTGGCCCGATTGCTCGGTGGGTCGAGGGTGCGCGGCCGCGCACCCTGCCTGCGGCGATCGTGCCCGTCGTGGTCGGCACCATGGCCATGCGGCCGGGAGAGATCCTCTGGGGGCGGATGATCTTGGCGGCGATCGTGGCACTGGGCATGCAGATCGGCACCAATTACGCCAATGACTACTCCGATGGCATCCGGGGGACCGATGAAGTTCGGGTTGGTCCTGTTCGTCTGGTCGGCCAGGGCCTCGCCTCGCCATCGAGCGTTCGGTTCGCCGCGGCAGCGTCGTTCGGCATCGCAGCGGTCGCTGGGCTGGTGCTGTGCGTCCTCGCAGGATGGTGGCTGCTGCTGGTCGGGGCGGTCGCCATCATCGCCGGGTGGCTCTACACCGGCGGGCCTCGTCCGTATGGCTACCTCGGTCTCGGGGAGGTCTTCGTCTTCGTCTTCTTCGGCCTGGTGGCGACGGTGGGCTCGGCCTACGTGCAGCACCGTGCGGTTCCCGGTGTCATCTGGCCCGCAGCGGTGACCGTCGGACTCTTGGCCACAGCCCTCCTCGAGGCGAACAACCTGCGAGACATCGACGGCGACCGTGAAGCGAACAAGCGAACCCTTGCGGTTCGGCTGGGTCGGGACAGGGCGGGCTGGTTGTTCGTGGGCAGCTACGTCGGTGCCGGTCTTGGCGTCATCGCCTGCTCGCTCGTTCGACCAGTGGCGCTGGTGGCGCTGCTGGGCCTGTTGGCTGCGATTCCCTCGTGTCGGTTGGCGCTGTCCTCCGAGAGAGGGCGAGCGCTGCTCCCCATGTTGAAGGCCTCTGGGCGCGCCCAGCTTCTGGTCGGTGGGCTTCTGGCAGTCGGGCTGGCCTGGGGCTAGTGATCGGTGGAGGCGAGCCAGGACTCGATCGCACGGCTGGTGGTGCTCGGAGCCTCAAGATGGCAGGCATGACCCGTGCCGCTGACTACGACCAGCGATCCATCGGGAACCGCCGCCATCATGCGACGACCGACGGCGCAGAAGCGATGGTCGCGTGCCCCTGCCACGAAGAGCGTTGGGACCTTGATCTCGTGAAGCCGGCCCCAGGACGGCTCCTGGGTGCCCGTGCCCATCGTTCGAAGGCTGGCGGCCAAGCCAGCCGCGTCATTGGTCATCCGAGCGTCACGGGCGCTGTCCTCTGCGTCGAGCGAGGAGAACAGTGGTTGGTCCAACCACCACGTGAGGAAGCGTTCGAGTCCCTCGTCCTCGAGCTGGAGGGCCAACCGCTCGTCGGCGGCTCGGCGGTCTGCTCGTTGTCCAGCGCTGGTGAGTCCAGCGGTGGCACCGATCATCACAAGTCGTCGGAGAGTGGGGGGATGGCGCAGCGCCATCGTGAGGCCCACGCGCCCACCCATCGAGTACCCCACCAGGTCAAAGGGGTCTGCACCCATGAGGTCAAGGATGTCCTCGGCGGCCTCTTCCAGCGTGCCGGTGACATGACTCGAACCGCCATGGCCGGGAAGATCCACGGCGACGACCGTGCGATGCTCGCCGAGGAAGGTGCCGAACGGCCCCCAGGCCGCAGCGTTCTGGGTGAACCCGTGGCAGACCACGAGCAGCGGGCCAGATCCCCACGAGGTCGAAGCGAGAGAGGACACCACCGGTGAGCGTAGCCAGCGGGGAGACCCAGGCAGCCTTCTGCGACACCCTCGTCGACGAGCTGATCCGGGGCGGGGTGACCGATGCCGTCATCTGTCCGGGATCGCGTTCGACCCCGCTGACCCTCGCCATCGCTCGGAGCGAGCTTGTGGCCCATGTCCGACTCGATGAGCGATCGGCGAGCTTCTTTGCTCTCGGAATGGCCAAGCGGACCCAACGGGCGGTGATCCTCGTGGTCACCTCGGGCACCGCCGCTGCCGAGCTGCACGCCGCGGTGGCGGAGGCGAGCTTGGATGATGTGCCGCTGGTGGTGGTCACGGCAGATCGCCCGCCGGAGCTCCATGACATCGGTGCACCGCAGACGATCCCGCAGGGTGGGATCTTCGGGAGCCTCCCTCGCTATTCGTTCGACCCGGGGTCGGTGGTGGCGTTGCCTCCACGCGCGTGGCGGAGCATCGCCAACCGACTTGTCGTGGAGGCCATCGGTGTCAGCGGTCCGCCCGGACCGGTGCACGCCAACCTGGGGTTCGTCGAGCCCCTCGTGGCGCCACCGTCCGAGGGGCCACCCGGTCGGCCGGATGGTCAGCCGTGGGGAGTCGTCGAGGACCTCGGTGGGATCAGGTCGGACGGATTCGTCGAGATGGACCGCCGCCGAGGCATCATCGTTGCTGGTGCTGGTTGCGGGAGCGCCTCGCTCGTCCTCGAGGCGGGTGCGACGCTCGGCTGGCCAGTGCTCGCTGATCCTCGCAGCGGTCTTCGGTGGCCTGGATCAGGCGTGGTGCGCTACGCCGATGGGATCCTTCGCACCCACAAGGCTGACGATCTTCGGCCCGAGGTCATTCTCCTGGCCGGTGCGCCGCCGGCGTCGAAGGTCCTGACCGAGTGGATCAGCACCTCAGCCGAGGTGGGCGCGACCGTTCTTCGACTCGGGCCCCATGGCCCGCGCCGCCACGCCAGCCGCGCCGCCGCACGCTTCCTTGTGGGCCCACCTGACGTGCTCTGGCGTTCGATCACGGCATCTGGAGGTGCGATCCCATCGGGATGGCGCGAGTCGTGGCTGGCGCTCGACGAGGCGGCGGAGATCGCCGTGGAGCACGTCGTGGCCACGCAGCCACTCTGCGAGCCGGGCGTGGCTCGGACGGTGGCGTCGAGCCTGAGTTCCGCCACCACGCTGGTGGCATCGTCGTCGATGCCCTTGCGGGACCTCGAGTGGTTCGGTGGTGCGGTCGCAGCTGGAGCCCAGGTGCTCTCGAATCGGGGCGCCAACGGTATTGACGGGGTGGTCTCGACAGCCTTGGGCGTGGCATCGAGCGGCAATGGCCCCGTCGTGGGCCTCGTTGGTGACCTCGCCTTCCTCCACGACGTCTCGGCTCTGGTCGATGGCCTCGAAGGTGACGCCTCGTGCGTGCTGGTAGTGGTCGACAACGGTGGGGGAGGGATCTTCTCGTTCCTGCCGCAGCGGGCAGCTCTCAGCGACGACGACTTCGAGTCGTATTTCGGCACCCCTCGGCGCCCCTCAGTTGCCGCAGTGGCCGCTGGGTTCGGCCACGACGTGGCGTCGGTCGCCTCGAGCCAGGAGCTCGAGCAGGCGCTCGCCTCGTCGATCGGGATGGCGGGCATCACGGTCATCGTGTGCGAGCTGCCGGGTCGCGACGACAACGTGCTCGTCCACGACCAGATCAACGAGGCCATCGCCCACGCCCTCGAAGGCAGCGAGGGCTAGCGGAGCGCTGCAGGCTCGAAGAGCCCCGGAGCGCCGAAGACGAATCGCTCGGGAAGGGTGATGGCGGACTGCGGCGGCGCTGCAAGCGATGACGCATCGAGGATGACGAGCGTCGATGCTCGAGTCTCGGCATCGCTGCACACCACGGCGAGCCATCCCTCATCGTCGGACCGTCCCTCGGCATCACGAACGAAGATCGGCTGGTCGGCACGAAGGTGGTCCTCGAGCTGATGGCGGGTGGCGTCACCCGTGCGCAGGTCGTACTTGATCACCGACCGACCGCCGTCGCCTGCCGCATAGGCATAGCGGCGATCCGCCATCTGCGTGGACAGGTCGACGCTCAGGCCCGGCAGGTCGGTGTCGTCGAGCGGCACCGCCGTGACGAGGCCTCGCTCGGCGTCGACCTCGAGCCGCTGCAGGCTGCCGTGATCTCCCCTGGGGCGCCACGAGGGGTCTCCGGATCGCTCAGGGGAGGATCGAAGCACCACCAGATCGGCGCCGCGGGTGGTGTCGGAGATGCTGGCCACCGCCGATGTGTGCCCAGGTTCACTGGCGCACCAGGTGATCTCCGAGCCCGCATGGCCGCGGGCCAAGAGCCCGACGCATGGGCGACGATCCGGGTCGAAGCTGATCATCGAGCGCTCGTCGTCCTCGCCTTGCGGTTCGTGCGCAAGCAGGCTCGACTCGACGACGGCCAGGGTCGTGGAGGAGGCGCCGAGGGCGGGCTCTGCGCCGATCGCTCCGATGGGCAGCGGGGTGTTGAGGGTGACCTGTCCGTCCCCATTGACCTCGACGTAGCGAAGTGACGGTCGACGTCCTGGCGACCACGAGAGGAAGGCGGCGCCGCCGGTGGCGGGGTCGACGACGACATGGACCCCCATGGGTGTCTGGAGTGTTGCATCGAAGTCCTCGACGGCAGCGGTGCCAAGGCTCGAGAGAATCCGATAGCCGAGCCCTCGTCCGTCAAGCGCAATGAGCCTCCTGGCGGCGAGGACAAGCCGACGATTGGCGCGCGGTCCCGCTGCACTCAGTGGACCGGGAGGGGCGAGGAACCCAAGCGCATCGACGAGGTGCGACGTCACGACCAGACGCGCCCGCTGCGAGGTCGGGCTTCCGCCGGTGATGCAGAGCTCTTGGAGCATGCCATCGCCATCGATCGGGTCATAGTCGTCCGGATCCTCGACCGAGATGGGGTTTGGAGCGACCCACCGAAGCGATCCCTCGAGAGCGGGCGGGATCGCTCCGGTGACGCCGAAGGGTCCGTCGACGCTGAACTGACGGCGCAGGGGAGCGCGAGCGCCGGTCAGGGCCGGATTGCTCGTCGGCGCGATCGCCGGGAGGTCGAAGGAGAGATCAGGCGAGGCCACGGCCGAACGCTATCGTGCGCGGACTTGGCGGCTGGTCGCGCTGTGGCAGGCTTGGGTCCCATGGTGACCACCTCTCACGACCTGCGCGCCCGGGGCCTGATCCACCAGGTCACCGACGAGGCGCTGCTCGAGCTGCTCGATGCAGGGGGCGTGACTGCGTACATCGGGTTCGATCCCACGGCGGATAGCCTCCACGTCGGGAACCTGCTGCAGCTCTGTACGCTTCGTCGCCTCCAGCTCGGCGGAAATCGACCCATCGCCCTGGCCGGCGGTGGCACGGGCATGATCGGCGACCCAGGCGGCAAAGACGCGGAGCGCAGGCTTCTCGATCACGATGAGCTGGCATCCAATGTGACGGCCATCCGGGCGCAGCTCGGACGCTTCTTGGACTTCGATGAGACCGCCGGTGACTCGAGGGCACTGCTCCTCGACAATGCCGCATGGCTCTCACCGATGGGGCTCTTGGAGTTCCTCCGAGAGACCGGCAAGCACTTCACGGTCAACCAGATGGTGGCCAAGGAGTCCGTCAAGAGCCGACTCGAGCGTCCCGACCAAGGCATCTCGTACACCGAGTTTTCGTACATGCTGCTCCAGGCGTATGACTTCCTGCGGCTGCACGAGGACCAAGGGTGCACTCTGCAGCTCGGTGGGTCGGACCAGTGGGGCAACATCACGATGGGAGTAGAGCTGGTGCGCAAGCGCGCAGGTGCGCAGGCCTTCGGCCTGACGACGCCCCTCGTGACCAAGGCCGACGGCACCAAGTTCGGGAAGTCAGCGGGTGGCAACGATCGCGTGTGGCTCGATCCGGCCAAGACGAGCCCGTTCCAGCTCTACCAGTTCTTCTTGCAGAGCGAGGATGCGGTGGTGGGGACCTACCTGCGGTTCTTCACCTTCCTCGACCTTGAGGCCATTGCAGAGCTCGACGTGGCCACAGCCGAGCGCCCTCAGGTTCGATTGGCCCAAAAGGCACTGGCGGCATCGGTGGTCGAGCTCGTCCACGGGATCGACGAGCGCGTTGCTGCAGAGGAGGCATCCGCCGCACTCTTCGGCGGTCGCCTCACCTCGCTCGGCGAGTCCTCGTTCCGAGAGGCAGCAGCAGAGGCTCCGTCGCTGACGATCGATCGGGCCGCCCTCGAGGCCAGGCCCCTGCTGATCGATCTGCTCGTCTCGACCGGCCTCGTCGGGTCCAAGGGTGAGGCGCGGCGGGTGATCGAGCAGAACGGTGCCTTCGTCAACGACGTCGGCCGGTCGGGTCTCGATGCCTCGATCACGACCGACGACCTCCTGCACGGCCACTTCGTGGTGCTGCGCAAGGGGAAGAGGAGCTACGCCGTGGTGAGCGTGGCGTGAGGCGATTGGTGATGGTCGCCGTCGCAACGCTCGTGCTGAGCACGGCGGGATGCTCGAGCCACCACGACACCAGCCCAGCCGCCAGTGCCGCTGCCACGGCCACGTGGGCCAAGAGCACGGGACTCGGCTCGTCGATTGCCAGCCTGCGCGCCGACCTCGCCAAGTCGACGGCGCAGCTCAACTCTCCGAGCTCGACGGTGAATAAGGACCACACGATCTGTGCGGCGATGCTCCTCGACGCGGACCAGGCCAACTCGAACCTGCCTGCCCCGGACGGAACGCTCTCGAGCCTGCTCTCAAAGGCCTACGGCGACATCGGGACTGCTGCCAATGCCTGCTACGCCGCCGCGGCGAACCATGCCAAGCTTCCGGCGTTCGATGCGGCGAAGTCGTCGGCCCTCTCGTACTTCGCGGAGGCTGAGGCGCGGGCGCAAGAGCTGGTTGGACCAGGTGCGCTCCCGACCGGGACGACTGCGCCTGTGGACAGCGGTGTATGACTGACCCCGATTCGGTGATCACCGGGCGACGCGTCCTGTGGAGCTTGCCGACCGGTCTCTACCTTCTCGGGTCGACGGGTCACCCGACGGACGGTCCATGGAACCTGATGACCACCAATCAGGTGGTGCAGGTCGCCACGGAGCCTCGCGTGATCGCCGTCAGCGTCGAGCAAGGCTCCCGGACGAACGAGCTCGTTGCGACGACGGGGCTCATGGCGCTCTCGGTCCTCCGGCGCGAGGACAGAGCCGTGGTCCGTCGCTTCGTGAAGCCGATCAGCGATCTCGAGCTCGATGCCCGCGCTCGACCGTGCCGGGCGAGTGGTGAGGCGATCCATCTGGCGCCCAATGGGGCACCTGTCCTCGATGCGGCGCTCGGCTGGTTGGCGCTGTGCGTCGTCGCATCGAAGGACTTCTCGAGTCACCGGGTCTACTTCGCCGAGGTGACCGACGCTGGCGCAACGCCAGAGCTGCTGTCGGCTCCGCCGTCGGACAAGTCCCTCTCCGTGCTTCGGATGGAGGACACCAGGATGAACTACGGCGGCTGAGCCGCCGAGGCTTAGCCTGCTGCGAGCACCTTGGCCTTCTGAGCCGCAAACTCCTCGTCGGTCAAGATCCCCTGGTCCTTCAATGCCGCCAGCTCCTTGAGCTGATCGATCATCGACGACTCGGCGGCCTCTGGCTCTGCGGCCACGGGGGCGGGGGCGGCCTGCTGCTGGGCCGCAACCTGCTGCTGCTCAGCACGCTCGGCCTGCCGGCGCTGCACGCCGCCGGAGACCGCAGTGGCGGTGCCAGCGATCACGGCGGTACGGGCCACGGTACCGATCAATCTCGGTCGTCCAAATCGGGGCATGTGCTGTTCCTTTCGTCGGTGCGGTTTGAAGGTGTGGCGAGCGTCGAGCGACGGCTCAGGCGCTGGCCTCGAGGGCGGCGGCGATCTCCTCAGCTGGCAGGCGGCCGGAGGCGACCATCTGGCCACCGGACGAACGGATGGCATGTGCCAGCTCGAGGGCCCAGCAGTTCTCCCAGACGGCGAGGAGTGCGGTCGTGTTGGGCTCGAGGATGGCCGCCATCTCGATGAGGTCCTCCTCGGAGATGATGTCGGCGATGAACTCGGTGAGCGCCTTGAGCGGGCCCGCCTCTTCGACGTCCTCGATCTCGAGGATCGCGACGTCTCCTGCCTCGTCCTTGGTCACAACGGCCAAGTCGATGATCCGGATCGTGCCGGCTGCGATCAAATCGATCAGGGCGGCGGCGATACGGCCATCGAAATTGTTCCCGTCGAACTCGATGACGCCGAAGTCGATAGGCCCGAGGTGGTCGGTGTGCTGGGTCATGAGATCCTCCCTGTTGCCACGGACTCTAGCGGCGCTCGCTTGTCGATGATGGGCGACACCGCGGCCGGCTCGCCACTGGTCGCGCCCGATGGATTAGGCAGGCGTCGACTCGGAGGGCGGCCGCAGGTCGATGGTCAGCGTCAAGATCCCCTTGTCGAGGGTTGCGGTCGCATCGGCCAACATGGCGTAATCCATGAAGTCCTGCTGCGCTCGCTGGATGAAGGCCTGGCGCTCGGGCCCCTCGATCGGCGGCATCCCGCGCTCCTTGACCGCCTTGGCGCGCTCGGCGAATCGCTCGATCATCGCCCCTGGGTCGAACTGCTCAGCCATGGTGGACCTCCCTGCATCGATGGTAGCGGCGGTGACCCGAAGTCAAAGGCGTCCACCGGCAGATAGAGTGGTAGCCACCAATGGGGGAGCTCCAGTGCTCCGATCAACCCATGCGCCCCAGTGACGAGGGCGCCAGAGACGTGGCCGGACAGCGAGGAGAGATCGTGAAGAAGGGTCGACACCGTCGGTTCGAAGAGGCGCGCAGCCTCAAGCGGTCATTCGGCGCAGAGGCATCGACCTGTGCGGAATGCGGCGCCGAGCCTGATGACAAGCACGCCACCTGGTGCCTGGCCGAGGAAGATGCCTATGACCGCATCTTGGGTGCCGGTGTGTCGAGTCACGCCGACGAGCACGATCCCCTCGACGACGAGCGGGTCTGATCGACGCGTTCAGCGAGCCCTGCGGAGCGTTGGGTGGGGGAGCGCGACCCCGAGCTCAAGTCGAGTTGCTCGCTCGTTGATGAACGCGTGCAGCTCGTCGTAGGTCTCCTGGCCGACCATCTCGATCAGCTCGTCCGCCATCGAGTCGATGACCCGCGAGGTGCCTGAATAGGCCTCTGGCGCCTCGGAGCACCACCAGTGGAACTCGTCGCCACCCTCGCCCCAATGGCGCCGTTCCCATTGTCCGATCGAGGTCGTGACGTAGCCATCGTCGCCGACCTCATCCTCGCGTCGCAGCGGCAGCTGCCAGCAGACCTCGGGCTTCCAGCCGACATAGCTCTCGTTCCGGTTCGCCGCTGCAACGTGGAAGGCGCACCCAGGTCCGCCGTCGAAATCGGGCCGGTTCAAGAACACACAGGCATCGTCGACCAGCGCGGTGACCAGGTCGCCGTCGTCGTTCTTGTGGACGAGCTTGTCGGGTGCTCGGTGCTTGAACTGCCATTCGCCGTCTTCGAGGAGCGCAGCCTTGGCGAGCACGTTGGCAGCGTCTGCCTTGTCGACCAAGTGGGCGCCATACGAGCAGCAGCCCTGGACGAGCTCAGGTGCCGGGCCAGTGAGGACCCCTTGGCATCCCTGCCCGAAGATGCACAGCCAGTTGCTCTCGAGGAAGGTCAGATCGAAGCGCCAGGTCCGCTCCTCCTCGGTTGAGCTGAAGCTGACCCATTCGCGTGCATCGTCAGGGGAGGGTGTCACGGAGCGAACGCTAGTGCCCGGGCACCATCGCCCGATGAGACCCGTAGACTGCGCACATGGCACAGACCACCAATGCACCGATCACTGAGACCATCGTCTCCATCACCGATGAGGCCGTCGCCGTCGTCAACGACGCCATCAGCCAAGAGCCAAATGCCAGCGAGCTTGCGCTGTGGCTCGAGGTGCGAGGGGTGGACGGGGGGAAGTTCGCCTACGACCTCTACTTCCAGGCAACCGCCGACGCGGCTGACGACGATGCCAGCTACGACATCAGCGGCGTTACCGTCGTGGTCCCCTCCGACAGCATCGAGCGACTTCGCGGGGCCCGGCTGGAGTTCTCCGAAGAGGGCGGCGGCGGTCTGGTGATGGTCAACCCCAACGTGCCAACCCCGGCAGAGATCGCCCCGGGCGTGCCCGAAGAGATCCTCGCACTTGGGCTCGAGGGTCCGCTGGCCGTCAGGGCGATCGCAGTCCTCGAGGCTGACGTCAACCCCTCGATCGCGAGCCACGGGGGCAGGGCCGACCTGGTCGCCATCGACGAGGACAAGGGCATCGCCTACCTCGCCCTGTCGGGCGGCTGCCAGGGATGTGCGATGTCGCGTCAGACGTTGAGCAACGGCATCGAGGTCATGCTCAAGGAGCAGATCCCACAGCTGACCGACATCATCGACGTCACCGACCACGCAGTCGGCGAGAATCCGTTCTACGCCAACTGATCATCTCGCCGGTTCCGGGACCCCGTCCCGACGCCGCGTAGGATTAGCTCCGTGCTCCGTTACCTCACCGCCGGCGAATCCCATGGCCAGGCACTCGTCGTCATCGTCGAAGGCCTTCCTGCGGGATTGCGCATCACCGAGAAGCAGATCCAAGAGGAGCTCGGCCGACGTCGCCTCGGCTTCGGCCGTGGACCAAGGATGCGCTTTGAGGTCGACGAGATCTCCTTGCTGGCAGGAATCCGGCACGGTCGTACGCTCGGATCTCCGGTTGCCATCGAGATCAAGAACACCGAATGGCCCAAGTGGACCGAGGAGATGTCGCCTCACCCCGGTGTTCCCTCCGGCGTGCTGTCGGCGCCGCGACCAGGCCATGCCGATCTTGTCGGGATGCAGAAGTACGGGTTCGATGATGCGCGTGACGTGCTCGAGCGAGCCTCCGCTCGAGAGACCGCCGCCCGCGTGGCGGCCGGCGCGCTCGCCAAGGCGCTGATGGCTGAGCTCGGGACCACGATCGTGAGCCACACCGTGCGCTTGGGCGACCAGGCGGTCGAGGGCATCATCCGGCCGAGCGCGGGCGATCTCGAGGCGATCGACGCCAACGAGGTTCGTTGCTTCGACGAGGACGCCGCTGCGCGGATGGTGGTCGCCATCAAGGCGGCGGCGAAGGCGGGCGACTCGCTCGGTGGCGTCTCCGAAGTGCTCGCCTTCGGCGTGCCAGTCGGACTCGGCAGCCATGTTCACTGGGACCGGAAGATCGATGGGCTCTTGGCTCAGGCGTTGATGAGCATCCAGGCCATCAAGGGCGTTGAGCTCGGGCAGGCGTTCGAGCAGGCCACGCAGCCAGGATCGGTGGCCCATGACGCCATCAGCTTCGACCCAAGCGAAGGCGCAGCGGCAGGGGGCTTCGTCCGCACCACGGCTCGAGCCGGAGGCATCGAGGGTGGGATGACCACCGGCGGGCTGCTGGCGGTTCGCGCTGCGATGAAGCCGCTCGCATCGCTCAACCGCCCGGTGCTCGAGACGGTCGACGTGGTCTCGAAGGAGTCGACGGTCTCCTTCAAGGAGCGGACCGATGTGACGGCTGTCCCTGCGATGGGCGTGGTGGCGGAAGCGATGGTGGCGTTGGTCCTGGCTTCTGAATCACTCCGGAAGTTCGGTGGGGACTCGATGGCCGAGCTGTGCCGAAACCATGCCGCCTTCGTCGAGCACCTCGGCGAGACCCCCTCGGCAGCTCGCGAGACGTGAGCAGCGCTCGGCGCGTGGTCCTGGTCGGGATGATGGGTGCCGGAAAGTCCACGGTGGGGGCGCTGCTGGCCGAGGAGCTCAACTGGGCCTTCATCGACCTCGATCGAGAGATCGAGGCGAGCAGCGGTTCGACGATCGCGGAGATCTTCGCCACCCAGGGTGAGGCGGCGTTCCGGCAGTGGGAGACCACCTTGTTGTCGTCGGCGCTTCAGTCAGAGCACGACGTGATCGTGGCGGCCGGTGGTGGCGTCGTGACCACGCCTGAGGCGCGAGCCATCCTCGAAGCGCATGGCGATGTCGTGCTCTTGGCCATTGACCCGGCCGTCGCCGCCGACCGCATCGGACGCGATTCGAACCGGCCGCTCCTGGGCGACGACCCGGCGCACGCGCTGCGCGCACTGGCCGAGGAGCGAGGACCGCTCTACGACGCGGTCGCCAATCTGACGATCTGCGTCGACGGGCAGGAGCCCGCCGAGACGACCGCCGCGGTGGTCACCGCACTGGGGCTCCGCTCGTGAAGAGGATCGAGGTACACGTCGAGCCGCGCCCCTATGACGTCTTGATCGGGCCCGGGGTGCGCGCCGCGCTGTCGGTCGAGATCGCTCGCGTGGCACCCGACGCCAAGGTGGCGGCGATCGTGACCCAAGCACCCTTGGTCGAGGCTGGCTGGCTCGATGGCATCGAGACAGGCCTCGCCCAACACCTCGTTCTCATCGGTGAGGGGGAAGACGAGAAGTCCTTGTCGACCGTTGAGGGCCTGTGTCGTCGCTTCGTTGAGCTCGGGCTCTCGCGCCACGACGTGGTCGTCGCGGTGGGCGGCGGGATGGTCAGTGACGTGGCCGGCTTCGCGGCGGCGACCTATCACCGCGGCATCAGCTACTTCACCGTGGCCACGACCCTGCTGGCACAGATCGATGCAGCCGTCGGCGGCAAGACGGGAGTGAACCTGCCCGAGGGGAAGAACCTCGTGGGAGCGTTCTGGCAGCCTGGCGCTGTCTTGTGCGACACCGAGATGCTCGACACCCTTCCCCCGGGGGAGTGGGCGTGTGGCCGAGGTGAGATGGCCAAGTACGCCTTCTTGGGCGACGGCGTGCCGTCCGCAGCGCTGCTGGACCTCGATCTGTCCGACCAGGTGGCCACCTGCGTGCAGATCAAGGCCGACGTCGTCAGCGCCGATGAGCGCGAGGGCGGTCGACGGATGATCCTCAACTATGGCCACACGCTCGGCCACGCCCTCGAAGCGGAGGGCCTGGAGCGTCGCCGGAGCGGCATCGTCGATCAGATCGGCGATCTCAAGCACGGCGAAGCCGTCGCCATCGGCGTCGTGTTCGCCGCCGAGCTCGCCTTCGCTCTCGGCCGGATCGACGCGCGCCGAGTGGCGCTCCACCGCTCGGTGGTCCATGGGTTCGACCTCCGCAGCGACCTGCCCAACGACGTGAGCGCTGCCGCGCTGGTGGCCGCCATGGGTCGGGACAAGAAGGCCCATCACGATCTCACCTTTGTCCTCGACGGAGCCGACGGGGTCGAGGCGGTCTCTGGCATCGACCCTGCCGTGGTGCTCGCTACGCTCAGGGAGATGGGAGCACGACCATGAGCGAGGCACACGTCGACCTCATGGTCATCTCTGGCCCCAACCTCGATCTTCTCGGGGAGCGCGAGCCAGCCATCTATGGATCAGCCACGCTCGACGACGTGGTTGCGGTGGCGAGGCACCGAGCGTCCGCGCTCGGCCTCTCCCTCGACCACCTCCAGTCGAACCATGAGGGAGACCTCATCGAGGCCGTCCATACCGCTCGCCATGCTG
>Ga0164297_10001987_pt1 | contig 20752 bp, 16 predicted proteins | sample GEODES058metaG_FD_113539 | JGI IMG/M metagenome (GOLD analysis project Ga0164297, IMG submission 113539) | Dystrophic lake water microbial communities from Trout Bog Lake, Wisconsin, USA - GEODES058 metaG | ecosystem: Environmental > Aquatic > Freshwater > Lake | place: USA: Trout Bog Lake... | reverse complement strand
CGCTTCCACTTCGCGCACCGGCGAGGGATGCGCCCCCAGACCCATGGGGGTGGCGTCCGACACGAATCTGACATGAGTCCGAGCCTAGACTGACGGGGCTCGGTTGGGTGGGGCGAGCCGCCGGCCGATGCGCGTCGGCGCCGTCGTCGACGGGCAAGCGTGTTTCAAGTGAGCCTGCGGTCGGACCCGGGTGTCCGCAGTAAGGAATGGTGGGGGCAAGTAGCGGTGAGAACGTCGAACGGTATTTACCGGGTCTTGTTTCTGGGGACCGGCAACGCCGGCAGAAGCCTCTTGGCGGAGGCCATCCTGAACCACCATGCCAATGGTCGCTTTGTCGCGTTTAGTGCAGGGACTCAAGCCGTCGGGTCGCCGGACTCCTATGCGATCGGCCTGCTGCGGCGCACCATGATGCCGGTCGATAAGCTCACTTCGAAGTCCATCGAGTCGCTCAAAGCGACCGAGCAAGCACCGATGGACTTTGTATTCACCGTGTCGGAAGGCGCGCGTGATCTCGATATTTCCGGGTGGTTCGGCCCCACACCGATGACGGCGCACTGGGGCGTCCCGGACCCGTTTCGCGCGACGGGGCCGGAGCTCGAGCGGATCAATGCGATGCGCGAAGCCTTCAAGATGCTGGAGCGGCGGATTCAGCTCTTCGTCGCCCTCCCGTTGGAAAGCATCGATGAACTTCTACTGAAGCACACTCTCGCGGACATCGGTGCCAGTTGACCGTGCGGGGTGCCCCTGTTCGTTCCTTGTCGTTTTGTCACAAAATAGTCATGGCCGGAACGCAGAATCTCAACGTATCGGCCCCATTTCAAGGCGCCTCAGGCGCAAGGGTATATATGAATAGAATTGCTCGTCTGACCGCCTGTGCGGCGCTTGTGCTCGCGGTGTCCCCGTCGATCTCCTGGGCTCAGGCCCGCGATTCACTGCGGCTTGTGGGGTCCTCAACGGTGTACCCCTTTGCCAGCGCCGTCGCCGAGCACTTCGGCAAAGGTGGCAAATTCAAGACGCCGGTCGTCGAGTCCACGGGCACAGGCGGTGGCTTCAAGCTCTTCTGCAGTGGCGTCGCCATCGACACGCCCGATATCAACGACGCCTCGCGCCCCATGACCGATTCCGAGAAGAAGACCTGCGCCAGCAACAATGTCGGCAAGGTCCAGGAACTCAGGATCGGCCTCGACGGCATCGTGGTCGCACAGGCCAAGGCCAGCAAGCCCTTCGATCTCACGCTCGATCAACTGTACCGCGCGGTGGCGAAGACGGTGCCGGTCAGCGGTAAGTTGGTTGCCAACCCCTACAAGAACTGGAGTGACATCGATCCGGCCCTGCCCAAGCGGCCGATTTCGATTCTGGGACCGGGTGTCAACCACGGCACACGTGATGCCTTCGTCGAACTGGTGATGGCGCCGGCGTGCGAGAAGTCGCCGCTCATCAAGGCACTGCCGGCGGCGGATGCCAAGAAGGCCTGCGCGACCGTTCGTGAAGATGGCGCTTGGATCGACGTGTCCGAGGATTACGCCATGATCATGGGCAAGCTCAAGAACGACAAGAACGCGGTCGGTGTCTTCACCTACTCCTACATCGACCAGAACAAGGACAAAATTCAAGCCTCCAAGATCGAGGGCGTTGCAGCGACACTCGACACGATCGCCAGCGGAGACTATCCGATGTCGCGGCCGTTGTTCATCTATGTGAAGACTGCGCACATTGGTTCGGTGCCCGGTCTTGCGGAGTTTGTTCAGGAATTCGTGAGCGACAAGGCGGCTGGCAATGAGGGCTATCTGGTGGACAAGGGGTTGATCGCGGCGCCTGCGAAGATCCTGAAGGCACAGCAACTTCTGGCCAAGTCCCTGAAGTAAGGGCGCGGCGAGGCGTCCTGTCTAGTTACGACGTGGTCAGCAAGAACCTATCCGGGGCTGGTGCCGAAACCGTTGCCGGCACCAGCAAGGTGGTGCGTCAGCGTCCTGCGGGCCTGTCCCAGACCCAATATATGGGTCGGCCGCGCGAGCAGGATGTGCTGGCGACCGGCCTGTCGCGCACTGCACTGCAAAAGCGCGTCTCGGGTGCTTCGCGAGTCAATCGTCGTGACACCCTCGGTGCGGGCTTTGTCTCCATACCCGCGCTGCCCTCCAAGGATCCGATGCAGCGACTGATGGCGGACCCTGTGGTGCCGCCGGCCAAACGCTACTGCAGTCGCTGTCAGGAAAAGGTCGAGGAGATAGAAGGTACCTGCGGGGCCTGTGGCCACGCGTACCGTTTCACGCCGACCATGCGGGTCGGCGACTGCATCGGTAACCAGTACGAAGTGCGCGGCGTCATCGCGCATGGTGCGATGGGTTGGATCTACCTCGCCTGGGATCAGGTGTTGTCCCGCTGGGTGGTGCTCAAGGCCTTAATGCACGGGCTCGACGAGGAGGGGCTCGCCATGGCGCTCGCGGAGCGTCGCTATCTCGCGGCGCTCAAGCACCCGAATATCGTCGGCATCTATAACTTCGCGCGCCAGGGTGACGATGGCTTCATCGTGATGGAGTACATCGGCGGCAAGACGATTCGCGAACTGCGTGAGGAGCGGGGCGTGTTGCCGGCAGCGGAGGCGATCGCCTATATCGCCCAGATCCTGCCGGCGTTCAGCTACCTGCATCGCAGCGAGCTGCTCTACTGCGACTTCAAGCTCGAGAATTTCATGCTCGAGGAAAGCCAGGTCAAGTTGATCGACATGGGTTGTGTCCGCCGAGCGGACGACACCACGACCGGCATCTATGGCACGCGTGGCTATGCCGCTCCCGAGGCTTCGGAGGCGCCGTCGGTGGCGTCCGACCTCTATACCCTCGGACGCACCCTGGCGATCATGGTGGCCGGCTTCGATATTTTTGGCGAGTTCGAACATCGCCTGCCGCCCGCTGCGGATATCCCGGTGTTCGCCAAGTACCCCGCGCTGTATGCGTTTCTTCAGAAAGCGACGCATGCCGAGGCGCACAAGCGCTTTCAGAGCGCGGACGACATGGCGGATCAGCTGCTCGGCGTGCTCCGCAAGGTGGTCGCCGGCACCTCGCCACCGCGCTATGTCGAAAGCAGCCACTTCAGCACGCCGTCCGATGTGGTGGTGTCGTCCGCAGATCTCGAACGCTTGAGACGGGTGCCCCACCAGTTCATGCATGCGCTGCGACCGGATGTGCCGGATCTGATCCAGCCGGCGGTCGCGGCGGTGCAGGCACTTCGTGGGGAAGCGCGAATCGACGCGTTTCGAAAGCTGGTCGATCAGAACCCGGAGTCGGAGGATCTACCGATTCTGCTGGCCGAGTCGCACGTGCTCGACAACCAGTTCACCGCCGCGGAGCGCGTGCTGGATGACTTCGGTGGGCGCGATCCGGATCATTACCGGGTGATCTGGGTGCGGGGGGTGCTGGCGCTCGGGGCGGCGCGCTTCGAGCAGGCCCTTGATCTGTTCAGACGCGTGGCCAGCGATCTTCCCGGGGAGCTTGCGCCGAAGTTCGCGATGGCGACGGCCAGTGAACTGCTCGGTGAGTTTCAGGAAGCGGCGCACTGGTACCGCATTGTCTCCGCGGTCGATCCGGCAGCCGTGGGTGCGACCATGGGACTCGCTCGCGCCCTGCAACAACTGGGCGATATTTCGGCTGCTCGCGAGACGTATCGGAAGGTACCGACTTCATCCAACGCCTTTTCTGAAGCGCGCGGGGAGCTGGTGAAAAGTCTACTGCTCACCGTCAGTCATCCCCCGGGCATGACCGAGCTCAAACAAGCGAGCGAGATCATCGGTATCCTGAAACTCGAGGGCGCGCCGGGACAGCAGATCAGGCTCGATCTTTTCAGTGCTGCGCTGTCGGCACTGCGGCAGCGGCGAGTCACGCCCCTGCCAGATGACGAACTCGCCGGCATACCGGTTCGTGAGGCGGATCTGCTGAGTGCCATCGAAAAATGCTACCGAGCGCTCGCGCGGCACGAGCATGACGTCGCGAAACGCACGGCATTGGTCGATCAGGCAAACCGCGTGAGGCCTTTCAGTTGGCTATGAACGCGCACGATCTTTTGAAACCGCTGACCCGCTTCCGTGACATGGCTGTCGCGGGCGCGAGCTCGCTCGTCCGTACGTCCGGTGTGCTCGGTTTGTTGCTGTTCGCGGTGGTGCTGTTCAGTCTGCTGGTCGGTTGGCGAACCCTGGTGGTGGTGGACCAATGGCACCATGAAGTGCGCAGCATCGAGAAAAATGCGGCGCCTGCGGTGTTGCTCGCCGATCAGTTGCGCACGCAGCTCTTCTCGATGGTTGCCGATTCGGCCAACGACCTCGTTGTTCCGGGCGGCGACTTGATGGAGACCTACGCGGGCAACGAGGATGGCGTCGTCAAGAACCTCGTCGCGGCCGCCAGTCATGTCAGTTTCGGAGAACGCGAAACCGCTCCGATCGGCGCGCTCACGATGGGGCTCGCGAGTTACGAGGGGTACCTGCGTGCGGCATCGCTTGCGGGTCCCAGTAAGCGCGTCACCATGGTGATCCATGCGTCGGACGTGATGCAGCAGGATGTTGTGCCCTCCGCCGAGCAGTTGGGTGATGTCAATCGGGTCGAGTTGGAGCGCGGTCTCCATGCGGTCCCGAGTCGGGCAACCGTGCTCTGGTCATCCACCTTGCCGACGATCGCGCTCGCGCTTTGGCTCTTCGTGATTCAAGCGTATCTGATCGCAAAGTTTCGACGTTTCGTGAACTTGCCGCTGCTGCTCGCGTCCGTGCTGGTCGTCGTGATGGGCGTGCAGAACGCGTCCGACTTCTCGGGCGGCCGCGATGCGCTGTCGGAAGCGCTGGATGTGCACTTCAAGACCGTCAGTCTCGCCTCGCGGGCGAAGGCGCTGCTCTACGGCGCTCATGCGGATGAGAGTTTCTATCTGATCACCGACGACAAGGACGAGATGACGGATCAGTTTCGCAAGAAGACGAAACACCTGATCAGCGCCGATCTCACCGACTTGCCGACGCACACCGACATCCGCAAAGCCATCGATACCCGAAGCGCCGTGTCGCAGCAGGGGTATCTGGCCGATGTGATCAACAACAAGCCGGATGCTGCGGAGCGGAAGATCCTCGCCGAACTCGTTGACGACTTTGCCCGTTATCTCGAGATCGATACCAAGATCCGCGCTCTCGACACGGGCGATGACCACGCCGGCGCGGTCGCTCTGTCGATCGGTAAGAATCCGGGGGAATTGAATTACGTGTTCGGGCGCCTCGATGCCGGTGTGTCAGAGATCGTGAAGCAGAACCGCGAGGCCTATGAAACCGGTCTTGCGGCCAGTGAAGCGACGCTCGATGCGATCGCCCGACGGAGCTTGTTGGTGCTGGTGCTGGCGGGCGTACTGTCTGTCGTCGGCATTCGCGCCCGCATGGCGGAATTCTCCTGATGCGGTCGATCGTTCCGCTGGCACGCGTGGGTCGGGCGCTGGCCGGGATCGTGTTGCTTGGCCTGCTGCTGGGTCATCCGGCAGGGGCGTGGGCGGGCGTATCCGGTCTTCAGGCGACGGAGGAGAACGCCACCAAAGAGCGCGAGGCGGCGCTCCGTAGCGCCTCAGGTTCCGGTGAGGGGTCGGTGTCGGCCAACACCAAGGCGGCGGTCTATACCGTCGGCGCGTGGGTACAGACGCTTAACGACTTCAATGTGCAGGAGCGATTGTTCGGTGCCACCGTGTGGCTTTGGGCAATAGGCCCCGCCGAAGTGGAAGGCGATCCCCTCAGAACCCTGCAGCCGACCAATCTGGTCGGTATCAACGAATCGAACTTCAGCGGTAATGCAGTACGCGGTGAGAAACACTGGTTCGAGAAGAAGGTGCAGGGTCAGTTCCGCCACATGTGGAATCTCCAGAACTTCCCATTTGATAAGCAAGTGTTGAAGATGCGGTTCACCGAGGGTCTCAACGACACCTTCGCGCTCAAGTATGTGGTCGACAAACGGGGTTCGCGTTTATCCGACACCATCGACATCCCGGGGTGGCGAGTGTCCGACTTCACGGTGACTGCGGTGCCGGTGGAATACAACACGTCATTTGGTGATCCGGCCTCGGTGTTTGATAACAGAACCGCGCGGCCGGCGCTCGAGATCAGCATCGAACTCGTTCGCACCACCATCAGCGGTTTCTTCAAGCTGACCGCCATCATGTACGGCTGCGTCCTGCTGACTTGTCTGACCTTTCTGATGTCACCGGCGGACGTCAGTCCACGGGGCAGTTTCGTGGCCGGGTCGTTGTTCGCCACGGCCCTTAACATGCGCGCGGCGAGTTCTGCCCTCGGCACGGACGGTACCTTGACCCTCGTGGATCAGTTGCACATCCTGTCATTGGTCTTGGTGTTCATCGCGGCGCTGATGATCATCGTCACGCGACGACTCCTGGATCGTTCGATGCCACTGGCCAACGTGATGCGTGTGAACGTGATCGTCCTCGGCGCGTCGCTGGTCGGCTTCGTCATCGGCAACGTCATTCTCATTGGACAGGCCGCTGCGCTCGCGCACGCTCCGTGAGCCGATGGAGCGATGGACCGATGGACCGATGGTCTCGACTAGTGCGCCGTTCCATACAGGGTAGGGGCGAGCGCCTCGCATAACGCATGATCGGGCGCCGCCACGGGACCGAGGGGCTCGCCAAGCTCCTGCACGGTTGGGGCCTCTGCTTCATAACGCGGCCAGTGGGGTAGACCGGCGCTGTTGGGATCGCCGGTTTTCACAAACGCGGTCCAGTAACCGGCCATCGCGTCGGTGAGCACACGATCCGACGGCACCATCGGCAGCCACTCGTCATGAGTATCGAAGGCGTAGGGAATTTCCGCGCCGTGATAGGCGAGCAGCGCCTGTCCTCCGGGACCCGAGCGGATGCGCGTGAATCGGTAGACGAATGCCCGATGCCCGTCACGGTCGGCGGCTGCGGCCAGCCGATAGGTGGGGCAGTGCATCTCGATCAGCGCTTCCGCGACATCGTTCGCATGTTTCTGACTGGGTTCTGCAAGTGCTCGATCGCGAATGAGACTGCGCGCTGCCACGGGCAATGGTGCAAGCGTGGTGTCCAAGGTTGTGGGTGCTTCGTCCACGTACATGTACCATTCATTCTGATTCGAGCCGATCAGGAGATCGTGCCCGAGGCCACGACGATCAAAGGCATCCGCAGGTCGTTCCGGGACGGCCAAGCCATCGAGGACCGGGCCGTACTCATGCTCCGCCATCACGCCTCGCGCGGCGGCGAGGATCCTTGGGCTGTCGAGACGGCGTAGACCGGCGAGCGACGGATGACCGGGCAGCGCCTTCGCCAGACGACGGCCGACCTGTTCCGCGTCCGCTTCCGTCCGGCGATCGGCGAGCAGATAACCACCACTTTCGCTGATCGCGCGGGTGAAGAGCCTCTCGGCGAGTGGTGAGGTGAGCAGATAGCCGATGTCGGCGGCGCCGGCCGACTCGCCGGCGATCGTGACCTGGTTCGGGTCACCGCCAAAGGCCGCGATGTGCTCGTGGATCCATTGCAGTGCGGCGATTTGATCGAGTAGACCGAAGTTGCTCCGGGGCCGATCGTGCGGCAGCGCGGGATGACTGAAGAAGCCAAACACACCGAGTCGATAGCCGAGGCTCACCATCAGCTGTCCGCGCGCCGCGAGGCGCTCCCCGTCGTAGTTCGGCTCCAAGGCCCAGCCCACCTTGTTGGCACCGCCATGGATCCATACCAGCACCGGCAGGTGTGCCTCGGCATTTGGATCCGGGGTCCAGACGTTCAGGTACAGGCAGTCCTCGCTGAAGGCCGGTTCCGCAAGACCCGAGCGATCACGGCCAAAGGCGCGTGCGACGCCGTTGTACCACGCCACGTTGGCATGATCCTGAGCGCAGGCGGGAGCCGCCCGGTCGGCGTGTTGCAGGCCGCGGCGTGCCTTCAGCGGTTGGGGCGCCTGCCAGCGCAGGGAGCCGACCGGTGGTGCAGCATAAGGAATGCCGAGAAAGACCGCGACATCGGTCTCCCGCGTGCCCCAGAGCCCTTGTAGGGTCGCAGGGCCGTCGTCGACCCTGGGAGCCGGGGGCGGCTGACGCGGCGCGGCCGCCAGGGTCCCCACGGGCAGCAGCAGGGCGGTGAGCACGAGGATGAACGAGCATCCGATCCTATCCGCCATGGACCTCTCCGCTCAGAGTCGAAGACCACCCGTGACCGGCAGGACTTCACCGGTGATGTAACGTGCGCCGACGCAAAGGTAGACGATGACCTCGGCGTAGTCGCTCGGTTCGCCGACCGATTGCAGCGGCACTGTCTCGCGGGCCAGTGCTGTCATGTCGCCGAACGAGCAGTCCCAACTCGAGTTCACGAGGCCCGGGGCGATCCCGTTGACGCGTACCTGCGGTGCAAGACCGCGCGCCAGTTCGCGAGTGAGACCGACCAGAGCCGCCTTGGCCGTTGCATAGGCGCTGCTGCTCGCGCCGCCGCCGAAGGCTGCGCTCGAAACCGTGTTGACGATCGCCCCGCGGCTTGTCCGCAACGCCGGTGCCAGTGCCTTCGCCATCCAGAACCCGCTCATCAGATTGACGCGCAGAATGCGTTCCCAGAAGTCGTCCGTCAGTGCATCCAGATCCGAAGGCGCGATCGGCGTACGGGTGAACGGTGCGCCGGCGTTGTTGACGAGATAGTCGAGGCCGCCGAGCCATTGCTCGGCACGTGCGGCCACGTCCCGGGCACTGGCCGAGTCGCCGAGATCACCAGCAAACCCCTCGACCGCAAGTCCCTCGCCGCGCAGGCGAGCCACTTCGCCCTGAAGTGCCTCGATCTTGAGATCGTTCATCGCCACGCGCGCACCACTGCGGGCGAGCCGTTCGGCCGCGGCCAGTCCGATACCTGAGGCCGCGCCGGTCACGAGCGCCCGTTGGCCGTGCAGTTTGAATTCGATACGTGCATCGCTGGTCATCAGGGGTCCTTTGAGACGTACGCAAGCTCTCGTCGTCGCGCCCAGTCGATGGTCTTCACGGAGGGCATCACGAAGATCCAGCCGACGAAGCCAAGCAGGTTTACGGCCGCCGCGAGCGCAAACGCAAGGTCGAAGTGCCCGGTCTGATCCACCAACAGGCCGGTGACGGCCGGTGCGATCAGACCCGCGACGTTGCCGGCGGCGTTTTGCACACCGACCCAGCGGCCGGTGGCGGTCGGTCCCGCGATGATCTGTGGGATCGCGAACAGACCCGGATAGGAGCAGCCGCTCACGATCTCAAATACGAAGAGCGACGCAATGGAGGCGGTTTCGGGTAACGACACCATGCCGGCCATACAGAGGATGCCGACGGCGTGCGTCACGCCCATGATGCCCTTGTAGACGAGCGTGGGATTGCGTCCGTGTCGTATCCAGCGATCGGCGAGCCAGCCCATCCCGAGGGCTGCAACGGCATTGAGCAGATAGGCCCAGGAGGCGGTGACCGCCATCGAGTTGATCGAGAACCCGCGAGCCTTGACGAGATAGAACGGCAGCCAGGAGACGATGAAGTAGTAGCCGTAGTTGGAGGCGAAGTGACCAATCGAGGCGCCCCACAGCGCGCGTTCCGACAAGATCTCCCGGAACGACGGGCTGTGTTCTTTCGAGTCGTCGGTGGCACGGTCGGGACGGGCCGACCAAAGCCACGGTGCGATCCAAAGCAGCGATACGGCGCCGAACACAATGAAGACGGCACGCCATCCGACGAGTGTCATCAGGTACCCACCGACCAGCGTGCCGACCGCGGGCCCGAGCAGATAACCAAAGCTCAGGATGCCGTTGGCGACGCCAAGCCTCGCGACATCGACGTGACTCGCGATCACTTTGGAGGCGGCGGGGAAGGCGGCGCTTTCCCCTAACCCCAGGAGAATGCGTAGGCCAAGCAGCATGGCGAAGGTGCTCGCAAAGCCGGTCAGCAGCGTGGCGAGCGACCACACGGCCACGGCGAGAGCGAGGATTGCGCGTGTTCCAAAACGTTCGGCAAGCCATCCCATCAGCGGCATGCACGGCACGTAGCCGTAGTAAAAGGCTGACAGCAGGATGCCGAGCGCCGTGGCGTTGAGATTCAACTCGTCCTGGATGAGCGGTGCGGCGGTGGCCAAGTTGCCGCGATCGATGTAGTTGATGAACACCGCGGCTGTGACCAAAAACACCAGTCGACTTGCCACCCGTGCGTCAGCCATGGTGACCACGTCCTGCTTTTCGGTCCGCTTCCTCGCGCAGCGACTGAACCCGCGCGTATTGCAGTTTCAAGGTGTCCATGTACTCGACCAGTGCCGCGATGGCGCGGTTCGCATCGTTCGCCTTCAGGCCGTCGTGGATCGTCTGATGCTGCTCGGCGACCAGCCGGCGCTCGCGGTGTCGGAACACCAACAAGTTGAGGACCGGTTGCAGGGATTGGATGATGCCGGCAGCAGCAAACTCGAGGGCGGGGTTATGCGCGGCCTCCACCAAGAGTTCATGGAAGCGGACATCGGAGGCGCAGAACTCCTCATCGGTGAGGCGGGCATCACGCTGTTTGAGGATTTCCGCGGTCATCGCCTCGAGTTGCGCGTCGGTGCGACGTGACGCTGCGAGTTCGCAGCACAGACGCTCGACACCAAGACGAGCTTCGGCGATATCCGCGTGACTGAACGCGCCCATCGAGACCAGCAGTGCCGCCGCATTACCGACCATCGCACGCGTCTCGTCACGGGAGGGTTGCTGCACGAAATTACCGCCGGTCGGTCCGCGGCGCGAGCGAATCAGGTGCTGGGCCGCAAGCCGTTTCAAGGCCTCGCGGATGGTGGGGCGCGAGACTCTGAAGCGGGTCGCAAGTTCCTCCTCGCTCGGCAGGCGCTCGTCCACCTTGAGGCGCCCGTCGAGGATCGCCTCGCGAATTTTCTCGGCGATCTGGCGGGCCAGACCCTGTGTGACGAGCCCCTGATACTGGATGGCCATGAGCGGTGGTTGGGTACTGCCTGACGGGTACTGCGAGCACGCTATCATTTGTCAGACAAATAGCAAATAGATTATCGTGGACGTATTCTTCACCGGTCATCGCAGGGAAAGACATGTTCAACGCGCTTGTGGTCAGTCAGGGTGAGGGTGGCGTCTCGGCAGCCGTCGAGCGTCTTGAGGCGGCGCGTCTGCCGGATCTGCCGGTGCAGGTGGCGGTCGAGTACACGACGATCAACTACAAGGACGGTCTGGTCGTCACCGGTGCCGGTGGCCTCGTGAAAACCTATCCGCATGTCCCAGGCATCGACTTTGCCGGTACCGTGCTGTCGAGTGCGGACGCGCGCTATCAAGTGGGCGATCGGGTGGTGCTCACCGGCTGGCGTGTCGGCGAGCTGCATTGGGGCGGCTGTGCCCAGCGCGCGTCGGTACAGGGGGATTGGCTGGTGCCGCTGCCGGCGGGACTGTCCACGCGTCAGGCGATGATCATCGGGACCGCGGGCTTCACGGCGATGCTGGCGCTCGAGGCCCTCGAGGCTCATGGTCTTACGCCTTCGGCCGGCGAAGTGCTGGTCACCGGCGCCGCCGGTGGTGTGGGATCGATTGCGATCGCCTTGCTCGCCAAGGCGGGCTATCACGTGGTCGCCTCGACCGGTCGAGTGTCGGAAGAGGGGTACCTCCGATCGCTGGGTGCGACCAGCGTGATCGATCGATCGGCCTTTGCAGACCCGCACAAGCGACCGCTGGAGGCCGAGCGATGGGCGGCCTGTATCGACTCAGTGGGGGGCAACACGCTCGCACGTGTGCTTACGCAGATGAAGTACGGCGGTGCTGTCGCGGCCGTGGGTCTTGCGGGAGGCGCCCGTCTCGAGCATTCGGTCATCCCATTTTTGTTGCGTGGCGTGAGCTTGCTGGGCATTGATTCCGTGATGTGCCCGACCGCGAAACGCGTGTCGGCTTGGGCACGTCTCGCGCGTGACCTGTCACCGACGCTGCTCGAGGCGATGGCACTGCCGGCAAGCCTTGCGGACGTGCCGCATCTGGCCGCCGAGATCCTGAAAGGCCAGGTGCGCGGACGCGTACTGGTCGATGTGAACGCCTGAGGCTATCGAGACGTCGTCATGCTTCGGATCAGCACGCTCGAGACCTACACGGACGAATTCGTCTGCTTCGTCAAGGTGACCACCGACAGCGGTGCAATCGGTTGGGGACAGACCTCGACCTACAATGCCGACATCACGGCGACGATCTTCCATCGGCAGGTGGCTCCCTGGGCGCTCGGTGCCGATGCGCTCGACATTGCGGCCTTGGTGGCGCGCATCGAGGAGCGTGAGCACAAGTATCCGGGCAGTTATCGGTGTCGGGCACTCGCCGGTCTGGACACCGCCCTGTGGGATCTGCGCGGGCGCCTCGAGGACAAGCCGGTGGTCGTGTTGCTCGGTGGACGAGCGAAGCGATTGCGCGCGTATGCCTCCTCGATGAAGCGGGACATCACGCCGGAAGGCGAAGCGCGGCGTTTCGTCGAGTTGCGCGACCGCTATGGATTCGATGCCTTCAAGTGGCGAGTCGGGGCCGAGTGCGGACGTGATGTCGACGAGTGGCCGGGTCGCACGGAGGCGGTCATCCCGACGGTCGCCGGTGCGTTGGGGGACGGCATCGCGAAGCTCGTGGATGCCAACAGCGGGTTTTCTCCTCAACGAGCGATCGCGGTCGGACGATTGCTCGAAGACGCCGGCATCGGTCACTTCGAGGAGCCATGCCCCTACTGGCACTTCGAGCAGACCAAAGCGGTGACCGAGGCGCTCAGTCTCGATGTCACCGGCGGAGAGCAAGATTGGGATCTCCCGACCTGGCGGCGCATGATCGAAGACCGCGTGGTCGACGTGGTGCAGCCGGATGTGATGTACCTCGGCGGAATCACCCGCACGCTCGAGGTGGTCAAGATGGCCGCCGCGGCCGGGGTGCCGGTGACGCCGCACAGCGCGAACCTGTCGCTCGTGACGATGTGCACGATGCATCTGCTGGGTGCGATCCCGAATGCTGGTCCTTATCTCGAATTGTCGATCGAGGGGCCGGACTACTACCCCTGGCAGCAGGAACTCTTTCTCGGCAACCCCTACAAGGTCGAGGCAGGTCACGTGTCCATTCCCGATGCGCCGGGGTGGGGGGTCGACATCAATCCCGCGTGGCTGGCCCGCGCCCGTTACCAGAAGAGCGAACTGCCGCGCTGAGTGCGTGGCAAGTACGGATTAAAAAGGCGGTCGGCCGTGTTGGGCTTGCGCTATGGACGGGCGCGCACCGCGCTGGGTGCGTACACGTCCTTCGGCTAAGATGGCGTTCCGGTGCTAAGCCGGTGTCTTTATCTGGAAGATCCTATGTACGAGTACCGCGCCCCCCGTCGTGAACTGCAGTTCGTGCTGCACGAAGTGCTCGAAGTCGAGCGTGTGCTCGCGCATCTCGGACGAACGGACGTCAATCGCGAACTGATCGACGGCATCATCGAAGAGGGTGGACGTTTTTGCGAGCAAGTGCTTTCGCCGATCAACTGGCAGGGGGATCGTGATCCGCCACGCTTCAGCGAGGGGCAGGTGACGGCGCCGGCCGCCTTCAAGGCCGCCTATCAGCAGTACTGTTCCGATGGCTGGTCCACCATGGCGGGGCCCGAGGCTTTCGGTGGCCAAGGATTGCCAGCACTCGCGCACATTCCGATGGGCGAGATGCTCTGCAGTGCGGCGATGGCCTGGCGAATGGCGAGCGGCCTTTCGGATGGTGCGATCCTCGCCCTAATGCGCCATGGTAGCGATCGCCTGAAACAAGATTATCTGCCCAAGATGGTCTCGGGCGAGTGGGCCGGCACGATGTGTCTCACGGAACCGCAGGCCGGTACGGATCTCGCGCTGCTAAAGACACGGGCCGAGCCATCCCTCGATGGTGGGTATCGCTTGCATGGCACCAAGATCTACATCAGTTGGGGTGAGCACGATCTCACCGACAACATCATCCATCTGGTACTCGCACGCTTGCCCGACGCCGTTCCCGGCACCAAGGGCATCAGCCTGTTTCTGGTGCCGAAGATGCTGGCGGGCGTGCCGAATGGCGTTCACTGCCTGTCGATCGAACACAAGATGGGGATCCACGGTTCGCCCACCTGCGTATTGAACTTCGAGGGCGCTCGTGGCTTCCTCGTGGGCGAGGAGGGTGGTGGACTGGCCTGTATGTTCACCATGATGAATCAGGCGCGCCTTGGCGTCGGGCTGCAAGGTCTTGGTCTCAGTGAGCGTGCTCGCCAGGCGGCGACACGATACGCCTTCGAGCGTGTGCAAGGGCGCTCGGCGCGCGGCGCCGTGTCGCAAGGACGTCCCGCGGATCCTATCGTGGTGCATGCGGATGTTCGCCGCATGCTGATGACGCAGAAGGCGCTCGCGGAGTCGCAGCGCTTGCTCGTCTACTACTGCTACCAGCTCGAGGATACGGCGGCATTGTCGGCCGATCCGCGCGAGCGTGAGCGTGCCAGTGCGCTGTCGGCGCTACTGACACCGATCGTCAAGGCCTTGCTCACCGACAGCGGGCTTGAGAATGCCAGTCTCGCGATCCAGGTGCATGGCGGCGCGGGCTTCATCCGAGACACGGGTGTGGAACAGTATTTTCGCGATGCCCGTATCACGCTGATCTATGAAGGCACCAACGGAATTCAGGCCATGGACCTCTTGGGTCGCAAGGTGCTGATGAATCGCGGCGAGACCGTGAAGCTGATGATCGCCGAGATCATGGGCACACTCGGTACCCCCTTGCCGGCAAGCGTCACCCCATGGGCGCAGCAGGTCCAAGGCGCCCTCAAGGACTGGGTGGAGCTCACGCAGAGCGTCGGCGGTCGGGTGGCGAAGGACCCTGACGAACTGGGGGCGGTCGCGGTCGATTACCTGCAGTTCTGTGGTTACCTGTTGATGGGCTGGTGCTGGGTGCGGATGGCGAGCGTTGCTACGGCGACGCTCGCTGGCGGCACGGGTGAGCGGGCGTATTACGAGGGAAAACTCGCAGCCGCCGGATTCTATTTCGACCGGCTCTGGCCGAGGATGCAGGGCTTTGCGGCTTCCATTCGGGCGGGTGGGCGGAGCCTTGCGACGCTGAGTGAGGAGCAGTACACCGCCTAGGTGAGGTACGGTTGCATCGGTGTGGCGGGCGTCGCATGATTTGGAGCCGGAGGCCATTGAGGCCACGCGCTAGACACAAGAAGGGGGGGCAGATGAAGGCAGCATGGTTTCGAGTCGTCGCATTGCTGATTCTGGGCTTGTCGGCCGCGAGTCCATCCATGGCGCATGCGGCCGATCGGCACGAACAAGGTGATGACAAATGTGTCGCCAAGTGCGACGAGGATGCCGATCGTTGCAATCAGCAGGCGGGCAAGGACGGCGGCAAGCAGCGCAACTGTGATGACGCCTACGACGCCTGCTTGCGGCAGTGCAACTAAAGTCCGGGCGCCGGGCCGACGAGTCCATCTCGGGGCCCCGGCACTGCCGGGGTCTTTTGTTTGGCGCCCTCGGCGCAGGACAGTTGCGCTGGCGCGACGTTTCTGTATAGTTCGGTCACTTCGCTGCGGCGAAAAATCTCAGATCTTATTGAAATAACTGGTAATTTTAGGCGAGTTTGGTCATGAGTGAACGGGACGAAGGGCACTTTGAGCTCGATGAAGAGTTCCTTTCCGATGCCGAGGCGGAGGAGCCTGACTACGACCGCATTATCGACCGGGTCGATCGGAAGAAGCCGCAACCCGGCAAAAAAGGCAAAGCCGCCTGGAGCAAGCTCGAGGACGTGCTCGCCGAGCGACGGCTCAAACGGGAGTTGGAAGACTTCGAAGACGACGCCTGACCGACGTCGTCGGCCCGGTGGCAGGAATCGATTGCTGCCGGTCTTCGTCCGGCCCACGCCCTAGTCCGTCCACGCCCCAGCCCCTTGATCCGCCATGACCGCACCCCATCCGCCTGTCGTCGTTCTCAAGTTCGGTGGTACCAGCGTCTCGAGCGCGGCCAACTGGGCCAATATTCGTGATGTTCTGAAGAGCCGTCTCGCCGAGGGTCTACGGCCTTTCGTGGTGCATTCCGCGCTCTCGGGCGTCACTGATCTTCTCGAGCGATTGTTGCTCGCAGCCGTGTCGGGCGAACACGCCCCGGTGCTCGCGGCGCTGCGGCAGCGTCATGAGGCGCTGGCGGCTGAGCTTGGAATTGCGCTACCCGACACGGTGGCCACCTTGCTGTCGGAGCTTACCGAGGTCGCCTCCGGCATCGCGCTTTTGAAGGAGGTCGGCGATCGAGTACGGGCTCGCGTGATGGCCATGGGTGAACTGATGGCAACGCGCCTTGGCGCAACTTGGCTCGTGTCGCAGGGACTGCCCGTCGAGTGGCTCGATGCGCGCACCGTGTTGAAGGCTGAGGAGCGTCACGGCGCGGGTGAGCGCGCGAGCCTCTTGTCCGCAACCTGCGATTTTTCGCCCGATCCGGCGCTGCAGGCGCGTTTTCGGGCGGCGGGCGGCGTGGTGTTGTCGCAAGGCTTCATCGCTGCCGACGAGCGTGGCCACACGGTGCTCCTCGGGCGGGGTGGCTCCGATACCTCCGGCAGTTACTTCGCCGCAAAACTCGAGGCGATACGCCTCGAGATCTGGACCGATGTCCCGGGCATGTTCAGCGCCAATCCGAAGTCGGTGCCCGAAGCGCGGCTCCTGCGTCAACTGCATTACGACGAGGCGCAGGAAATCGCCTCGAGCGGCGCGAAGGTGCTGCACCCGCGGTGTCTGCTGCCCGTCAAGCAGTACGACATCCCGCTGTATGTCTACGCCACCCAGACACCGAACTTCGAAGGCACCCACATCAGTGCGCTGCCGGCCGGCGGTGAGATTGCTCAGGTGAAGGCCATCGCCCTGAAGAAGGGCATCACCCTGATCTCCATGGACAGCCCTGGCATGTGGCACCAAGTGGGCTTTCTTGCCGATGTGTTTCAGGTCTTCAAGGCGCGGGGCCTCTCCGTTGACTTGGTGTCGACCTCGGAAACCAACGTCACCGTGACGCTTGATCCTGCCGCCAACACACTCGACACGGCCGCCGTGGATGGGCTGCTCGAGGCGCTGAGCCCACTCTGTCGCGCCGAGGTCATCGGGCCGTGCGCCGCGCTCTCGCTGGTCGGACGCAGTATCCGTAGCATCCTGCACGAGCTGGGTGACGCGCTGGCACTTTTCGAAGAAGAGCGCATCTATCTTCTGAGTCAGGCCGCCAATGACCTCAACTTCACGTTGGTGATCGATGAGACCCAGGGCGATCGTCTGGTCACCCAATTGCATGAGCTGCTGATTCGGGCTGCCGACAACGATGTAGTGCTGGGGCCCACTTGGGCATCGTTGCAGTCGCCCACGGCAACCCATACGGCACGAATACCGTGGTGGCAGTTGAAGCGCGAGTCGCTTCTGGTCGCGCTGGGTGCTCGCGATGCGGCGTACGTCTACGATCTGGAGAGCGTCGGTCGGGCCGTCGATGAGTTGAGCAGCTTGTCGGCGATCGCGGACATCCATTTTGCGATGAAGGCGAACGCCCATCCGGAGATCCTCGCGACGCTTGCCGCGCGAGGTGTCGGCTTCGATTGTGTGTCGAGAGGTGAGATCGAGAGGGTCCTCGAGGTGCTGCCGGCGATCGATCGCGCACGAATCCTCTTCACTCCCAATTTCGCACCCCGACATGAGTACCAGTGGGCGCTTGATCAACAGGTCACCGTCACCCTCGACAATCTCCATCCGTTGCGGGCGTGGCCCACGTTGTTTCGCGATCGCGAGGTGTTCGTGCGGCTCGATACCGGTGAGGGACATGGGCATCATCGTCACGTGCGTACGGCGGGCGTGCACGCCAAGTTCGGCGTGCCGCTCTTCGAGGTCGATGAACTCGAACGGCTGACCCGTGAGTGCGGCGTACGGGTCGTCGGATTGCATGCGCATACCGGCAGCGGCGTGTTCGATGTCAACGCGTGGGGTGTCGTGGCGGCCCAGCTCGCCGAGGTGGCCGAGCGCTTCCCCGAGGTACGCGTGCTGGATCTCGGGGGTGGCCTTGGGGTGCCCGACAAGACCACGCGCAGCGCGCTCGACCTGGTCGGATTGGCGCGAGTGCTCGCGGAGTTTAAGGCGCGTCATCCCCGCTATGCGCTGTGGCTGGAGCCTGGCCGGTTCCTGGTGGCGAGTGCCGGCGTATTGCTTACGCGCGTCACGCAACTGAAGGGCAAGGGCACCAAGCGTTATCTGGGCATCGCGACTGGGATGAACTCGCTGATTCGACCGGCCCTGTATGGCGCCTATCATGAGATCGTCAACCTGACCCGTCTCGCGGAGACACCGTCGGTCACTTATGACGTCGTGGGTCCGATCTGCGAGTCGGCCGATGTGCTCGGTCATGATCGCTTGCTGCCGGAGTCTCATGAAGGAGATGTGATGCTGATCGCGACCGCGGGTGCCTATGGCTACTCGATGAGCTCTCATTACAATCTACGTGATCCGGCACCCGAGCTCGTGTTGCCTGTGTCTGTGGTGAGGAACGTGTCATGACGGTCAGTGTGGGAATCATCGGCTGGCGCGGGATGGTTGGTTCGGTACTGATCGAAAGAATGCGGGCCGAGGGCGATTTCGCACGGATCAAGACGACGTTCTTCAGTACCAGTCAGGCGGGTCAGCCGGCGTTGCCGGTACCGGGTGCGGAGGCCGCGGTTCGTGATGCGCGGGATCTTTCGGCACTTGCGGCGATGGAAGTTTTGATCTCGGCGCAAGGCGGTGATTACACCAGTGAGATGCATCCGAAGCTCCGTGCCGCGGGGTGGCGTGGGATCTGGATCGATGCTGCCTCGACGTTGCGTATGGAGGACAGTGCGGTGATCGTGCTCGATCCCGTCAACCGAGCGGTGATCGATCGGGCGCTCGCTGAGGGCCGGTGTGACTTCGTGGGTGGCAACTGTACAGTCTCGCTGATGTTGATGGCACTCGGCGGCTTGTTCAGCGCGGGTCTCGTCGAGTGGGCCACCTCGATGACCTATCAGGCGGCATCAGGCGCAGGTGCTGCCAATATGCGTGAGTTGCTGTTGCAGATGGGCACGGCGCACGGTGCGGCGGCCTCCTTGCTAGCGGATCCCGCGAGTTCCATTCTCGAGATCGACCGAGCCGTCAGTGACGTGTTGCGCAGCCGCGAATTGCCGACCCAAGCGTTCGGTACAGCGCTGGCCGGCAGTTTGATTCCGTGGATCGACAAGGATCTCGGCAACGGTCAGAGTCGCGAGGAGTGGAAGGCGGGGGTCGAGGCGAACAAGATCCTCGGTTTGGCATCGAAGCCTTTGCCCATCGATGGCCTGTGTGTGCGCATCGGTGCGATGCGCTGCCATAGTCAGGCGTTGACGATCAAGTTGACGAAGGATCTGCCGCTCGCGGAGATCGAGGCCTTGATCGGCGGCGCCAATGATTGGGTGCGCGTGATCCCGAATACCCGCGAGGCCTCGATCGAGGCGCTCTCACCGGTGAAGGTGTCGGGGACACTCGATATTCCGATCGGTAGGCTGCGAAAGTTGCCGATGGGTGGTGAGTACCTTACGGCCTTCACGGTCGGTGATCAGTTGCTGTGGGGCGCGGCTGAACCGCTGCGGCGCATGCTGAACATCGTGCTCGAGCACCGCGCGGGCCGCTAAGCGACGGTGATCCGGCGGCGTTCGGTCAAGGACCGAGTTCGGTCACCCGCCGTTCTCCCACGTCCAATCGGTGCCTGACAATACCCCTGTGTTGGCGGGGGCGCCCGCGCGGCCGTTCATCGGTGATCGGGGTCTCACCGGCGAGGATCCTTGACGTCCGGGCGCTGCGTTCGTAGACTGCCGCCGCTCATCTAGACCGGCTGAGGGACTGGCCCTTTGAAGCCGGGGCAACCTGCGCGAAGCGTCATGGTACCAACTCCTGCGGGCCTCACGGGTCTGATAGATGTGCCGCCGCTCCAAGCTTCGCTTGGTGCGGTCCATCCGGTCACGGGTGACTCAGGAGCCAACCAGCGTGTGGTGTGCTCGGGAGTCAAGATGCTGTCCTCTGCAGTCAATAGTCGCGACGATGGGGTGTCCCAGGCCTGCGAAGGCGTGGTGTCGGTTCCCAAGGCGCTTCGTCTCCATCATGGCGACGTCCTGCCCGATGCGCGCATGGGCTATCGAATGATCGGTGCCGAAGGCGCCCCCGTCGTGCTCGCGGTTGGCGGCATTTCCGGTCTTCGCGCTCTTGCGCTCGAGGATGGCGGCTGGTGGTCCAGGGTCGTCGGTCCCGGACTCGCGCTCAACACGCAACGATTCCGGGTGCTCGGCGTGGATTACCTCGGGGGCACCGGCGTGTCCACGGCTCCGCTTACGGGTCGATCGCTCCCGCCCATCAGCGCCCATGATCAGGCGGCGATGATCGTCGAGGTGTTGCGCACGCTCGGCCTGAGTCGCCTGCATGGCGTCGTGGGTGCCTCCTATGGCGGTCAGGTGGCGCTGGCACTGGGTGCTTTGGCGCCGTCCGTGGTGCGGCGACTGCTTGTGATTTCGGCGGCCCATCGTGCCGATCCGATGGCCTCGGCGTGGCGCAGCGTCGAGCGGGAGATCGTGCGCTTCGGCCAACGTCACGACGATGCTGCCGGAGGCCTCAAGCTCGCTCGAGCGCTCGCGATGTGCACGTACCGCTCGCGACGCGAGTTCGCGGAGCGCTTTTCGGGACCCGCGCGCCGTGATGGCGATCGCTTGCGACTGCCGGTGGAGGAGTATCTGTTCGCGCGCGGTGATGCCTATGTCGCCAAGTAT